>Ga0308390_1000018_pt1 | contig 148991 bp, 119 predicted proteins | sample Hotspr2Sample149_FD_202358 | JGI IMG/M metagenome (GOLD analysis project Ga0308390, IMG submission 202358) | Hot spring phototrophic mat microbial communities from Mushroom Spring, Yellowstone National Park, Wyoming, United States - 20040719_149 ...
CCAAAATAATGGCAGATGCTGTACTCGAAGGAACAAAGGTTGCTCGCATACACGCTGCTGAACTTGGCGCCGAAGGCGATCGTCAAGCAAAAGAAAACGAAATGCTCGAGGAAGAATCTACTGTTGTTAAACGCCGTATGCGTGAACGTCGTATGCCTGCTGGACAGGGTCCAAAACGTCCAAGAGTTAAAGAAACAACCGAAGAAACTGCTGAAACTGCTGAAAATACAGATACCACAACTGAAACAAGTGCTCAATAGATATAAATTTAGAAGGGGACGCACCAAGTCCCCTTTTTTTTGTAAAAGAAATTTGTTTAACTATTTATAGATAAAAATATGCCTGAAATCACACCTCAAATGGTAAAAACATTGCGCGAAAAAACTGGCGCAGGTATGGCTGATTGCAAAAAAGCATTAGTTGACGCTAATGGTGATATGAACGAAGCTATTGAAATTCTTCGCAAAAAAGGTGCAGCATCAGCAGCAAAACGTGCTGACCGCGTTGCCAGCGAAGGTATTATAGCAACTCGTCTATCAGAAGACCGTAAGCTTGCTGCAATCGTTGAAGTAAACTGTGAAACAGACTTTGTTGCCCGTAATGCTGAATTTGAAAGTTATGTAAATAAAGTTGCTGATGCACTGCTCGGGAATGAAATTAATAACGTTGATGAATTAATGAAAATTCAAGTTAATGGCGATACAATCGAAGGAATTCATAACGAAATTTTAGCAAAATTTGGTGAAAAAATTGATATCCGCCGTTTTGAACGAATAAAAACAGAAGGTTCAATAGCTACTTACAACCACGCTGGTAATAAACTTGCAGTAGTAATTGAAGTTTCTGCTCCAAATTTAAACGATACAGCATTTGCTCTCCTACGTGATATAGCGATGCAAATAGCAGCAATGAACCCACAGTTCATTGATCGCAATGATGTAGATCAAGCAACTTTAGCTAAAGAAAAAGAAATTTACGTACAACAAGCAATAGATAGTGGCAAACCAGCTGATATTGCTGATCGAATCGCAACTGGTAAACTCGAAAAATTCTACCAAGAGCAATGCCTTGTGGAACAAGCATTTGTAAAAGATGCAAATATAACAGTTGGAGATGTTGTAAAAGAAATTTCTAATATAGTTGGTAGCGAAGTAAAAATATTAAGCTTCCGTCGTTATTTATTAGGTGAAAATCTCTAATTAATGGAAATGGAACCTAAATACAAAAGAATACTATTAAAATTGAGTGGCGAAGCCTTAATGGGCGAACGTGAATTTGGAATAGATCCCGAAGTGCTCAAAACCTTCGCACGCGAAATTTACGACGTCTATAAATTAGGCGTTCAAATTGGCATAGTGATTGGTGGTGGGAATATTTTTCGTGGAATACAAGCTGCTGCTCACGGGATTGACAAAGTTTCAGGCGATCAGATGGGAATGCTTGCAACAGTAATAAATTGCATTGCATTTCAAAATGCTTTGGAGGATATTGGTATTCCTACACGCTTACAAACTGCTATTAAAATGGAACAAATAGCTGAGCCTTTTATACGTCGCCGTGCTATACGCCATTTGGAAAAAGGACGCGTTGTACTTTTCGGAGCTGGCACTGGAAATCCCTATTTTACAACCGACACTGCTGCTGTATTACGTGCAATTGAAATAGAAGCAGAGCTTATTTTGAAAGGGACACGTGTTGATGGTGTTTACAATTGTGATCCAGAAAAACACAACGATGCTGTAATGTATAAGACTTTATCTTTTCGCGATGTGCTTTCACAAGATTTAAAAGTAATGGACCACACAGCTATCACACTTTGCCATGAAAACAACTTACCAATAAAAGTGTTCAATATCAACATTAAAGGTAATTTTTTGAAAATTATCACTGGTGAAGATATTGGAACAATTGTAACAAATAATATATCCTGAAACAATTATACGGGATAAAATATGACAACTAAAGATGTAATAGAAAAAACTAAATCAGAAATGAACAAAGCAGTTGAGTTTTGCAAAAGTCAAATTGCAAAAGTCCGCACCGGACGCGCAACTGCTTCGTTGCTCGATGGGATTGTGTTTGAGTATTATGGTGCACCAACACCACTTGCCCAAGGAGCATCCATATCGGTTCCAGATGCAAGGACTATAATTGTTCAGCCATTTGATAGAACAGCTCTTTCTAACATTGAAAAGGCTATTCGTACAGCAGATCTTGGTTTTAATCCACAAAATGATGGAACTGTTATTCGCATACCTGTGCCACCACTGACAGAAGAACGCCGTAAGGAATTTGTTAAAATGTCCAAAAAGTTCGCAGAAGATGGACGCATTGCTGTTCGCAACATACGCAGAGACCAAATCGATGCGTTAAAGAAAATGGAAAAGAACAAAGAATGCTCTGAAGACGAACGCAAACGAGCTGAAGATGAAGTTCAGAAAATCACAGATAAAGCTATAAAAGAAATTGATGATTTCCTTGCAAAGAAAGAAAAAGAATTGATGGAAAATTAATTCATTAATGATTAGAAAAAAGATTGGGCTGCAAGATGCAGCCCTAATTTTTATGCACTTACATATAAAAACTTACGTTTACCAACTTTTAGTAGTCTTTTTTCTCTGAGACTTACCTTTTGGAATGGATCAAGGACTTTTTCTTGATCAACAAACACTCCACCCTGCTCAATCAAACGTTTTGCTTCTTTTTTTGTGGGAGCCAGTCCAGCAGCTACAAGCAAATCCATAAGTCCCATTTCCCTATTTTCAGCTTCAATCTGCTTTTCATCAATATGATCAGGCAATTCTTTATTTTTAAAAATTCTTTCGAATTCTTCCAAAGCCGCCACAGCATCATCTTTGGAATGGTAAAGTTCAACAATTTTCATTGCAGTTTGAACCTTTGCATCTCGTGGGTGAACTGTTCCATCGGAGAGACCTTTCTCGGTATCAGAGACAATTATTTCAGGGAAAAATGCCGCATATCTCATATAGCGTGTGATTAGAGTATCGGGTATGGACATAACTTTTCCAAACATTTCACGAGGAGAATCGGTAATTGCAATGTAATTATCGAGCGATTTGCTCATCTTTTCCACACCATCAGTGCCTTCGAGTAACGGCATAGTAACTATACATTGTGGTTCTAAACCATAAGCTTTTTGAATTTCACGACCAACAATTAAGTTAAACTTTTGGTCTGTGCCACCGAGTTCAACATCAGCTTTAATTTTAGCTGAATCCATTGCCTGAGCAAGCGGATAAAGCAATTCATGCACGCTTATTGGCACACCAGAGCGAAAGCGTTTTGAAAAATCATCTCGTTCGAGCAATTGGGCAACAGTATAACGAGCAGCCAGCTGAATAACGTCGCTGAAATTCATCTTCCCAAGCCAGTCGGAATTATAAAGTACTTCAAGATTGTCCTTTTTAAGAATGATTGTTGCTTGCTCAAGATAACTTTGTCCATTTATGCGTGTTTCTTCAATAGTAAGCTGGGGACGAGTTTTAGATTTGCCAGTTGGATCGCCAATCATTGCAGTGAAATCACCAATAATTAAAATTGCTGTATGCCCCAAATCCTGAAATTGACGCAATTTATGCAAAACAACTGCATGTCCTAAATGAAGATCGGGACGACTTGGATCGGCACCTAATTTTATGCGTAATGGTTGGTTTTTCTTTATTGAATTTTCGATTTTTTTTACAAGCTCATCTTCGGGAAGCACTTCAATTGCTCCATCTCGGATTACATCCATCTGCTCATTTAGTGGTGGGAACATAAATTTATCTCATTTTGTTTGACATTTATTTAAATTTCTTCTTTATTAAAGCCAGTTTACGCATATCAACAGTTTTATCCGCTTCATCAACGATTTCAGTGCGAAGAATTTCTTCAATTACATCCTCCAGCGTAACTAATCCTTTTAGTTCGCCAAATTCTCCGAATACAAAAGCTATATGACGTCTTTCTTTGATAAATAAGTTAAAAAGTTCGTCTAATTTCATATCTTTATCAATATGGATAAGCGAGCGCCTATTACACAGCTCGCCGACAGTCTTTTGATCGTCTGGATTGTACCCAATAAGTTCTTTTGAATAGAGGATGCCAATCAAGTTATCTTTTTTACCTTCAAAGACGGGGATGCGGCTGAAGCCTTTATCTTTGATTTGTAAAAGTAGCTCTTTATCAATTATTTTGTTTGCATCGAGTGCGTAAACTACAGTTCGTGGTGTCATTATATCTGAAACAGATTTTTGAGAAAAAGAAAGCGCTCCGATGATAATTTTCTCTTCGTCTGCATCAATATCAGAAAGTGGAGAATCTTCGTGATGCTTTATAATTTCTTGGAATTCTTCGCGCGAATACACAGTTGGCATCTCTTTGCCAAGAATTTTATCGAGTATCATAGAAATTGGTGCAGCTATTGGATAAAGCAGCACAATAAAAACCCAAATTAACCACCAAAGCGACGAACCAAGATAAAAGCCGTAACGTGCAGCAACGGCTTGCGGAATCATCTCGCCTATGATAAAGATAAGTCCAGTGGCAATTAAACTTGCAACGACACCTGAAGCAATTGAGCCAAGATAAATTGCAATTATAGCATTTACGGCAACATTTCCCAGAAGAAGAGTGCAAAGTAAAAGATTAGATCGTTTTCGAATTGGATAGATTCGTTTGGCATATCGGTCGCCGAGCTTGACTTTATTTTCTAAATAAGTTAGATTTATGCTGAAAAAACCAATAGTCATTCCCGAGAAAAAAGCAGAGAAAAGAACTAAAATCGCTATGATGAGAATATTTTCCATTAAATACTTTTGGCTTACAAAAAAAGCTTTTCTTTTTGATTATTCAGCTTATCTGATAGTTTCCAAGAGCTGAAAAAGAGAATTTTTATTTTAAAATATATTCCAAATTACTACTGAATCTATTATCCCACCATAAGTTATTAACATAGATGGGTTTAATTTCCCTTACAGCCCTACTGAATTAATATTTATAAAAAAGAAATTTTGCTTTAAATTAAACTGCTGTAACACATTTCTTATTTTATATCTAGTAAACTTTCATCAAATGGGATTTCCTCAGGAATAAGTATTCGCCCACAGTTTTCACAATGATAAATTTTATCCAAATTATTACGCAATTCTACAACTTTTTGCGATGGAACAGCACTATAACAACCAAGACAAGAATTTTTCTTGACTTGCACAGCAGCATCATAGTGATATTGCATAACGCGATTATATTCGTCATAAAAATCTTTTGGAAGCATGGAAACTATTAATTTACGCTTGTTTTTCAATAGTTTTACTTCATCAGATTGCTGTTCGGAGATTTCTTCGTATTCTTGTTGCATTTTTTCAAATTCTTGTAAAGCTTCTTGATATTGCTTTTGCTGATCTGCTAAAATACGCATAATGTTTTCTTCTTTGACACCCTCGGTGCGCATTTTTGTTGCAAGTTTTTCGTGTTCTTGCTTGAGATGTTCAATTTCTTTTGTAATTGCATCAAACTCTTTATTATTACGACTCATAAACTGTTGTTTAGCTAATTTTTCTTCTTTTTCTTTAAGCTCAACGAGAGTAATCTTTGCACTTGCAACGAAATCACGTATCTCCTTCAAAATATTTTCAGTTTCGTCAACGACTGCTTTTAGTTGATCGACTTTTTTCTTTTTTTCTTCAACTTGTTCTGGTAAATCGCCAAATTCTTCTTGTAAGAAACGCAGTTCATTATCAATATATGCAAGTCCTGCAATGAGTTGAATTTTTGGGATCATTTTTTATTCCAATTTATTTGAACATTTTTTAGATATTCGAATTGTAAGTTTCGCCAATTATTATTGGGATAATACTCGACCGGATTAGTGAGCACTTTCGAGATATTAACTCTCACAGTCTCATTTGTTAGAGACTTGCTAATAAGTTTAGCAATTCCACTGGAAACAAATTGCTCCATCTCGTAATGTCCCGGATCGATTAAAGTTAGTCTGCCACGCACAGAGTGAAAAGTATGATAACTAACATCAGCAGTAATAAAAGCATCTAAATTTGCGGATAATGCATTGTTCAGAAAAGAACTACCACTCCCACCGACAATACCAATACGTTTAATTTCATTTGTTGCACCTTGTGTAAATCTAACAGGTGCAAACAATCTTTCAGAAACAAGATTCACAAGCTCGGTTGTGCATAAAGGATTATTGGGTTCGCAGATAACGCCAATACCTGTATTAGGTATGTTTCTGTCAGGTACAAGAAAATCGATAAATTTGAAACCGAGATTATCTGCAATAATTTTGCTTGTACCTTCTGCGTGTGCATCGAATGTTGTATGCACAGAAATAAATGCAATTTCATACTTTATAAGCTTGGAAACGAGCCTACCGACGCGCTCGATCTCAATAATTTCAGACAGAGGTTTGTAAATTAAAGGGTGAAAAGAAATGATGCAATCGACGCCAATTTGTTGGGCTTCATCGACGACTTCATCGGTAAGTTCCATTGTTATAAGTAAACTGAAAACTTCGGAAATCGAGCTCTGCACCTGCAAGCCGATTCGGTCGCCTTCGATAGCAGTAGCTTTTGGTAAGATTTCCTCTATTTTTGCAATTAAATTGCTTATTTTCATTAAAAATTAAATTTTTATAAATTTTAATTGTCTTTTAATTCAAATTTACGAATAAATATTAATTATTACAATTTAAAGTATTGTTAAAACGTTATAAAATTTGATAATTAAACTGATAAGCAATATTATGGAAAAACTAACAAGTATATTAATTTTAATATTTGCATTTACATCGCAAATTTTTAGTCAGGTAATAAATTATAAAGATGGCTTGAATAGAGATACTATATTTGTATTTACACCAGGAAGAAAACTACTTACAATGAGCGATCAGATTGGATCACTCAATAATGCCGCAGGCATTGAACTTTTTTTCTCAAATAGTGGCTTTGCTGTTGGTGGATTTTATCAATACAATTTGGATGAAATTACGAAACTTGGGACAAGATTTTTTATATCAGGAGCAAGGAATACTGATGAAATAGAATTTTACGACTTTTTTACAGGGAACACATTCATTCCAAATAAAGTGAACCGTTTATATCTTATGCCATTGACTGTAAATATTACTCGTTATTTATTCACCGACATACTCCATAGATCGCTTAAGCCTTATGTTTCAGCTGGAGTTGGACCCGCATTTATTTTATCTACACCATATGACCGTGAATTTTTCAATGCTTTTAATTATGCAAAATGGTACACACGTTTTGGTGGGAATATAGGTTTTGGTGCGGTAATTGGATTGGAATCAAGCTCATATTTGGGTGTGAACGTTGATTATTATTACATCCCATTTGGTAGCAAAGGCTTAGAAAGCATAGAAGATAAACCAATAAAGACTTTTGGTGGGTTGTTTTTATCTCTTGCAATAGGAACTTATTTCTAAATTTTTCTTTTATTTTATCATACTTATACATAAATTTGTATAAAGTTTTATGTAAATTCACATACCTAATTGGTGATATAGAGCAATTTTTTACAAAATAATTTGTTATTTTATAAAAACTAAATTAAATTATGGTATTAGGTATGCGAATTTACTTTTTTTATATATTCTGCTTTACCTTAATTTTCAGCGAAACACACTCTGAGATAACCAAAATAAATTCAAACATTAATGAACTTATTCTTGAGTTTCGTCCTAAGCTTATTAGTTTCCAAGAAATTGAAAGTGGTCAAGAAAAGTTTTTCATTCCTTTAATTGAAAATGCACATAATATAGAAACTCGCATTGGGAAACCACAACAATTTGCCGAAAGCGTTCTAATAACAGTTTCATCACCAAAAGGATTTACTATAAGCTTTGTAGAAATATCTAACATCAAGTCATTTTCATATACTATGGCGGCAACGGGCATTGATTTGCCAAATTTCAATAATAATTCTAGAATTTATCAGCAAGAAAACAGGATACCAGATTGGATTTCATTAGAATACATAGGTATTTCTCGCGGTCGGCATATAGCACGTTTAAGTTTCATTGCTGCACGTTGGAACTACGAGACAAGGCAGATTGAAATTCCTGAAAAAATCACAGTAAAAATAAATTTCACGTATAATCAACAAAATAAAGCTCAAATATTAGATAAATTTGCTCCGAAATTGACAATAAATCATGATGAAACTTATGCTTTTGTGCTTTCAGAAAGCGCCCCAAGGACTCAATCGCAAAGGCTAACTGATTTAAACCAAGTAAGTAATGGCAATTGGTTACGGCTTACAATTACAGATGAGGGTTTATACAGACTGGACGCAAATCAACTTGCTACTCGTGGTTTTCGAGTACCCGCTGATCTTGTAAAAACAATTAAGCTGTTTGGGCATGGCGGAGCAAACTTAAGTGAGAAAGTTTCTGATGGTTTGCAAAATGATATGTTCGAGCAACCAATAATTGTACAAACTAAGCAAAATGGAGAACTTGAGGCAATCATTTTTTATGCAACAGGTGCAAAAGGATTTACTTATGAAAATAACGATTTTGTTCATTATAGAAACGATTTTAGCTTCAATAATTACTATTTGCTAACTTTTGGTGGACATGACGGTAAACGCTACTCAACTAATCCAACACCAGATGGTGCTATAAACTATCAGCCGGAAAGTTATTACCATAGAATTTTTTATAACGAAGAGACAACAAACCCGTATCCAGATGGATCAGGACGAACATATTTAGGGCGAAGCTTTTTTGGGACACCATTTATGGATATTTTATACAACTTGAAGCGCGATGAAAACATAATTTACCGAATTTCTCTTGCACATCGTGCAACTCAACTTGGTGCAGTTGGACGTTTCGTTGTAAAACAATCTGGAAGACAAATTTTAAATTACACGCTGAATGATACTTATGGCGATTATGTGCACATCAATCGTTCTATTCAAAAAGTAATCGTACCTGCTGATTTTGTTGGCACTGACGGCAGAAGTGTGCTAACTATTGAATATCAAAATAGTTTTGCAGGTGCTGTACCATATTTTGATTTTTACGAAATACACTATCCACGTCAATTTATTCCAATCGATAATAAATTATCATTCTTTTCTGATCCAACTAAATCAGGCATAACAGAATATAGGATAAATGGTTTTACAAATAATCCAATAATTGGTATTGATCTGACAAATCCTCGTGATCCTATTTTACTTGAGAACCTTGCCAAAACTGGTGGAATGTTTATATTTCGAAAAAACGAAACAAGGAATTTACCATCTAAGTATTTTATTAGTTCAAAGTTTAAATCCGTACCTGTAATTGAGCAAATAAAGCTTGCAAATTTACGAGGGACGATAAAAGACGTTGATGTGATAGTAATTACCCATCCACAATTCATAGAAAGCGCTAACGAATATGCAAATTACCGTCGAAGTAAGAACAATTTGAAAGTAGCAGTTGTCAAGGTAGATGATATATATAAAGAATTCTCATCAACAATACCAGACATAACTGCCATCAGAGATTTTATTGCTTATGTTTATCAAGTATCGAGTATAAAACCGAGCTTTGTAGTTCTTTGGGGAGATGCACATTATGACTATCGCAACATACAAATAAAATCTCCCTTATTTATACCAATGTATATGAATAAAGAAAGCGAATTTTTTATTACTGAGACAAGTACAATAGCAACAGATGATTACATAGCATGCGTCGATGGCAACGATTGGTTGTGCGATGTAGCATTTGGGCGAGTGCCTATAAGCTCATTACAAGATGGTAAAACATATTTGGAAAAAATTAAGCACTATGAGAACAATTCATCTTTTGATAATTGGCGTACAAACATTTTGCTAGTAGCAGATGATTCATATACTTCAAAAGGACAGGACGGCGATATTCACACTCGTCAATCGGAAGAACTTTCTGCGAAATTACCACAGGAATTACTCCAAAAGAAAGTGTATTTAGCAGCATATCCATCAGAAAACATTGCAGGTGGAAAGCGACGTAAACCCGGAGTAAATAAAGAATTCATCTCAACTGCAAACACAAGCGGCGCGCTAATTTTCAATTGGATTGGTCATGGTAATCCACGTGTTCTTGCTCACGAGGAATTTTTTGAGCGTGAAACCACTATACCACAGCTTTCTAACTATGATAAACTATTTTTTGTAACAGCAGCTACTTGTGATTTTGGGCGATTTGATTTGGTGGGTCCGAGAAGCGGAGCCGAAGAACTAATATTCAGCAAAACTGGAGGAGCAATAGCCGTTTTTACAGCAACACGTGTTGTTGGGGCTTATGCAAATCATGCTTTGAATCAGAAATTTTATCAATCTTTGTTCACACGAAAACAAAATGGGCTTATTCCAACAATCGGCGAAGCAGCTTTTATTGCAAAACAAACATTCTATGATGAGAATTCGAGGCGATTTTTAATACTTGGCGATCCACTTTTAGCACTTAATTTCCCACAGTTGCAAATTAAAATAGATTCAATAAATGGCAAAAGTATTGTAGAGCAAGATACTTTCCAATTAAAAGGACTGAGCAAAGTTGAAATTACTGCTCACATTGCAGACGAATTTGGTGTATGTAAAATAAATAATTTCGATGGAACAGCAGTGTTTACGCTTTTGGATGGTGATGAAACACGCTCAATAATTGATGAATTTGGTATAAAATACAGGTTCAACATACAGGGAGCAATGCTTGCTCGTGCAACTTTTGAAGTTAAAAATGGAATAGTGAATATTAGTTTTGTTATACCAAAGGATATTAGTTTCAGCGAGAGCAATGCGCGTATTTTTATTTATGCATATTCTATGGATGGACGTACAGCTGCTGGTGCTTTTCAGAATATTAAGGTTTATGGTATTGATACTACGCTTGCGAATGACAATCGTGGACCTGAAATTGAAATATATTTAGATAACTATGCATTCAAACCAGGTGATATAGTTCGGCGGGAGCCATTGCTAATTGTTGAACTTAATGACGAAACAGGAATTAACTCAACAGGATTAGGAGTAGGACATAATATTGAAGCATACATTAATGATAATCCAATAGCACTAAATCTAACACCTTATTTTAACACCTCGCTTGAGAATGTACGCTCAGGTGTTGTTAAATATTTCCTTTCAGGGCTTGCTCCGGGTTTGCATAAAATTAAAGTAAGAGCTTGGGATGTATTCAACAATCCAAACGAGGCAGAAACATATTTCCAGATACCCGCAGATAATGAAATTAAAATTTTTAATGTTTTTTTGTATCCAAATCCATTTTCGGGAACAGGTAAAATTGACATAATCCATAATTTTACACCACCATTTACAATTGATTTATCAATATACAATATAACAGGTGAATTAGTAAAAGAATTAAAATCAACTTGGACATCCCAAGAGCAAACAACGATAGAATTTGATGGTTGCGATAACGATGGGCGATTGCTACCATTAGGCAGTTATTATTATTACATAAGATTGTATAATTCAAGCGGCAAAATTGAGAAAAGCGGTTCGCTTGGAGTTAAAGTCAAATAATTGGTATTAAATTTGTTAATTAAATATAATTCAGAAATAATCGTTTTATAGTAATAAATTTCAAACGGAGGAATTTTTAATGAAAAAGAGACTTAAAACGGCAATACTAACGCTTGCAATTTTATCAGGTGCTTTGTTAAATGTAAGCTCGCTTTATTCTCAAGCTGGCGGGTCAGCAGTGCCATTTTTGCTAATATCACCTGATGCAAGAGCAAGCGGAATGGGCGAAACTGGTGTTGCCATTGCCGATGATATAAATGCAATTCACTGGAATCCAGGGGGACTTGCTTTTTTGGATTATTTTCCAAATGTCGAGGGCAATATTCCTTATACACAAGTGGCACTCTCGTTCTCGCCTTGGCTACCACAATTTAATGCGGACTTATTTTATAGCTATGCAACTGTTGGACGTTATTTTCCTGAATTAGATGGAACAGCTGCTTTCAACTTTATATTTATGAACCTTGGCGAATTTACTCGCACAGCAGAAGACGGTAGAATATTAGGTAAATTCATATCAAACGAGTTCTCACTTGGGCTCGCTTATGGGACACCAATTACTAATGATCTTGGAATAGGCTTTCAACTTCGCTATATACGCTCAAATTTGACACCAACAGGACCAAATCAACGCGAAGCTGGTGCAGGTAACTCGGTGGGATTTGATCTTGGTTTGCTTTATCATCCATCTGGATATGAACTCTTAGGTGTTAGAAACCCTCTTTCTTTTGGTTTTAATTTGCAGAATGTGGGACCTAAAATCACATACATTAACGAATCCGATCCGTTACCAACTAATTTAAAGATTGGAGCTGCTTGGAAGCTTGTTCAAGATGAATTTAATGACCTGAAAATAGCCTTTGATTTCCAAAAATTATTAGTAAAACGCGATAGCTTAAGTGCTGATCCGCTCCCGTTATCGCTTGTAACTGCATGGAAAAATCCTGGTGTTGAATTTTCGATTGGAGCAGAATATTGGTATGAAAATTTATTTGCATTTCGAGCAGGATATTTTACTGAACCATCTCGTTTAGGTGACCGTAAGTTCTGGAATTTTGGGGCAGGCGTGAAATATGACATTTTCAAGCTTGATTTTAGTTTCATCAACACTGTTGAATCTAATCATCCACTTGCTAATACAATGCGTTTTTCAATGCTTATTGATTTGAAATGAAATTATGAAAATTTCGCAAAAGACATGAAAATTAGGCTAACCCAAAAGTTAGCCTAACTTTATTTGTAATAAACAGATTTAAATATTTTCAGAACATCATAATTTCAAAACCGATTTAGATAATCTTTCATCAATGATAGTCGCTAAATCTATCTACCTCGTGAGCCAAATCATCTGCTACTTTGCGAATTTTGTTTGCGATGTCGTTGTTTTCAAATGTAATTTTCTCAATCCCGCTGAACATATTAAGCACTTCGTTGAGACTTGTAACTTTGAATGATACTTCGCGATTAATATTATCAGCCATAGATGAAAGTTGTTTTGTATTTTCCGAGATATTGCTTGCAAATTCGCTTTGTTCTTTTGATACTTTTGTAATCGAATCTACCATTTTTTGAATATCCGAAAAGCTATTGAGAATCTGCTTCAGACTGTCGGAGGCATCAGCCGCAAGGCGTTGACCTTCTTTTGCAACTTGTGCACCGTTGGTAACAGAAGCAACAGAATTAGCAATATTTTGCTTAATTTCAGTAATTATATTTGTAATATTTTTGGTCAAAGCATCCGTGCGATCGGAAAGTACTTTGACTTCATCAGCAACCACAGCAAAACCCCTGCCGTGGACGCCAGCACGAGCTGCTTCAATTGCAGCATTTAATGCCAAGAGATTGGTTTGCTTTGCAACGCCTTTAATTTCTGCAAGCATTTTATCGATAGCTTCTGTCTGAGTTTCTACGAGTGTGATTTCTTTTATAATGGCATTCATCTGCTCATTCATATCCATAACTTTCGAGATAACTTTTTCAACACTCTGAGAACTCTGACGAGCTCTGTTTGAATCGTTTATCACCTTATTAGCAATATCTTCCGAGTTACGAGCAATAGTGTTGATACCATCGTTAATCATTTTCATTGCTCCGATTGTATCTTCGATATAATCTGTCTGATTTTCGATGCTATTTTTAATAAGCTCAAGTGATTTGTAAAACTCTTGCATTGATGCAGAGAGTTCTTCGATATTCGCAAGTTGAGTTTCAGATGAAAGCATCATCTTTTCGAAATTTGTATTAAGCTCTTTTTGAATTATTGAAGAAACACGCATAAGCAAAGTAAAGCGGAAATGATGGCAATTTTCTGGTTTGTTAAGTCCATTGTAAATGGCTTTTGCCATTTGCTCGCAGGAAAGGTAACCACAAGCAGAGCAATTGAGAATATCATCCTTATCATGTTTTTCCATTTGTTCATAAATCTTTTCTATGTCGCGTTTTGTAGGCTCTTTTATTTTGTAATTGTCTGTTAGTATGATATAATTACGGTTGTATAGAGATTTCTTCCAGAAGCGGTTAACTTCATCTTGTATAGTTCTGGCATCAGGAATTTCTTTATTACGATTTTTATATAGTTCAATCATTTTTTGATTACGTTTTTCAATCAAATACTCAACTTCGTCGAAAGACTTACCTTGGTTAAGAGTTCCAGGACCGCCATTACATCCCATTTCGCAGTTCAAGCAATCGATGAGTAATGGAGCGCAACCACTTTCAATATTTTTATTCAATTTATCTAAATAGTGATAGATTATCTCCACACATTCAATTTTACGAGAGACATTGACAATATCAGGCAATTCACGCATAGCAGTCCGAATAAGTCCGCCTGGAGTAGAAAAAAGCACAGCACGCTCGGCAGGAGGATTGTCGTAGTCAATCTCAGGATAAACATTAAGTGAAATATCGTTTTCTCTTAAATATTTATCAATTGATTTATAAGTAACATTAAAATCGCCATAGCCAGTTTCATCGAATTCACGGCGTTTAGCATAGCATGGAGAAAGCACAGCAACCTTATGATTACGAAATTGTGGATAATACTCTTTAATCATCTTTATTGTATGAAGCATTGGGCTGTCTGCTGGTGCAAGATATTTGAGAAGCTCTGGTCTGTAGATTTCGATGTAAGTAACTATTGCAGGACAAGGTTGTGCAATAACAGCTTTTGGTTTGTTCTCTTTTACGTGTTCCAAGTAAGATTTGATTGTAAGCTCAGCACCAAATGAAACATCAAACACAGCTTGAACGCCAATAGATTTAAGCCAACCATTTAAATTCAAATATTTTTCTGGGAAATTTGCTGCAACCGCAGGAGCCGCTATTGCAACAACATCTTTGTTGTACTTTATATATTCCATAAAACTTTTGAAGTCGTCTATCCCAACTCTTGCATCGTGTGTACACGACTTGATACAATTACCACAAGCTATACATAGATTAGGATTAATTTTTACATGGTCGCCTGTTGCATCATTACAAAATTTCGATGGACAAACTAAAATACACATATGGCAATTAACGCATTTTTCAGGATCGACACTTACAACTTGTTTTAGTTCTCTCATCGTTACACCATAAATTTGATTAAAAAATTTAAATTAATTTTCGTCAACTTTTTATAAAAGTTAATATTATTAATTCTTTTAAAAAAGATTATTTTTTTTAATGTTTAGGCTAAATTAACACATATATTAATTTGAAATAATTTTTATTTTTATTTATACTAAAATATCTGAATGTACATATTCATGAACTTTATGAATAATTATTCATTATGTATATCTTTTAATTGTTTAATTTTAATTAAATTATAATTAATAAAAAATAATACTAATTAAATTATATTTTAATGAATTATAATAATTAATGATAATATTAAGTTTGTTTTAATAATTACTTATAATTTTTTGGTTCTTAACTCTTGCTCGTAAGTGAATGCGGCTTTGCGAAGACGATCCATAATAGCAATTCCAATACCGCGCTCTGGGACGGGCTCGGCAACAATACAGCAGACATCGCTTTCTTCAAGAGAGTGCATAGCATAAAACAAATTAACTGCACATTCTTGGAGATTCTCTTTTTCAGTTAACTTTATAACTTTATGATAATCTTTATCATATTTGCCAGAGTATGAAATAAGTCCAGCACGTGATTTATCAATAATTGTTTCAATTTCAGTACTTAGGATATATATAGGTTTTGTTGGGCTATAGTGCGATTTCATCATACCGGGGGCTAAATTTTTACGTATTTTATAACTGCCATCATATTCCACGACTTGCTCTAAGTCTTCTTTTGTAATAAAGCCATTACGAAGGATTACAAAACCTTTTTCTGTAAGTGTTATTATGGTTGATTCGATACCGACAGTTGTTTTACCGCCATCTAATATATAATCAACATTTGGGAGATATTTTCGAACATGGTCAGCAGTTGTTGGGCTTATACGACCGAATTTATTGGCACTAGGTGCAGCTATTGGGCAGCCAGATTGCTTAATAAGTGCAAGTGCAATTTCATTTTGGGGCATACGAAGCCCAACTGTGGGCAAGCCTGAAGTAACAATATCTGGGATTATATCTTTTTTAGGAAGTACAAGTGTTAATGGTCCGGGCCAGAACTTTTCGATAATTTTTGTTACTCTGCTATCACTTATTGTTGAATATTTGTAAATATCGTCTTTTTCCGCAATATGTACGATTAAAGGATCAAATGCAGGGCGTTCTTTTAATTCAAAAATTTTAGCCACAGCAATTGGGTTGAGAGCGTTTGCACCCAAGCCGTAAACTGTTTCGGTTGGGAATGCTACAACTTTACCTTGTTGGATAAATTCTGATGCAATTTTAATCTTTTCAAAATCCATAAACAAAGTATTAATTAATTAGATTACAAAAATAATAATATTTAATGTTTTTTTATATATAAACCTTTAATTTATCTTAATTTAATTTGAAACATATTTTTGAAAACTCGAATTTAAACACTAAATTTGTAATTTGTATTTATAAACTTATTATAAAGTTTGTGGAGATATTATGCCATTTATTCCAAATACAGACCAAGAGCGTATTGAAATGCTCGAACGCATTGGAGTTAAAAATTTTGATGAACTTATAGCTGCTATACCCGAGGACATTCGTTTGACAAAAGAATTGAACTTACCTGAAGCTCTTTCAGAATATGAAGTTGTTCGACTGCTAACTAAATATGCAAACGAAAACGTAACTACATCCTCTCATTTGTGCTTTATGGGTGGTGGTAGCTATGATCATTTTATCCCTGCGATTGTTGGAGCAATTATTGAACGTCCAGAATTTAAGACAGCATATACACCATACCAAGCAGAAGTATCGCAAGGGACATTGCAAGCAATGTATGAGTTCCAATCAATGATTTGTGAGCTTACGGGAATGGATGTTTCAAATGCATCAATGTATGATGGTTCGACAGCGCTGGCAGAAGCTTGCTTGCTTGCTCATAGCCACAATCGTAGAAGCGAAATTATTTATGCAGGGACAGTAAATCCAAATTATCGCAGAGTTGTTGATACAATCACCGCAGGAAAAAATTTACAGTTCAACGAAGCAAAATTAGAAGATGGAACTTGCGATATAGATATGCTACGGTCGCTTGTTAGTGATAAAACCGCAGCAGTAGTGGTCCAGCAGCCAAATGCTTATGGCAACTTGGAAGATGTTTTTGAAATTGAAAAAATTGCACACGAGAAAAAAGCTTTATTTATAGTGGTAGTAAATCCCATTTCGCTTGGTGTGCTTGCAGTTCCAGGTTCGTATAATGCGGATATTGTTGTTGGCGAAGGTCAACCTTTGGGTATCCCACTAAGCTTTGGTGGACCATATCTTGGTATATTTGCTTGCAAGAACGAATTTGTTCGAAAGATGCCTGGACGTATAGCTGGTATTACAGAAGATTTGGAAGGCAAACGTGGTTTTGTTCTTACATTGCAAACACGTGAGCAACAAATTAAACGTGAAAAAGCAACTTCAAACATCTGCTCTAATCAAGGTTTGTTTATGCTTGCTGCAACAGTTTATATGGCTGCAATGGGCAAAGAAGGGATAAAAGAGGTCGCTATGCAATCAATGCAAAAAGCTCATTATCTTGCGTCTGAAATCACAAAAATTTCTGGTTTTAGGTTGTTGAGCGATAAACCTTTCTTTAATGAATTTCTTGTAATACCACTTGTTGCCGCTAGTGAAATCATAAAAGAAGCAGAAAAAGTTGGCATTATGCCTGGAATAGATACAAGCCGTTTCCCACAGTGTGCACAAGGTCTGCTTGTTGCTGTTACAGAAAAACGTTCAAAAGAAGAAATGGACCGTTACGTCGATTTCTTAAAAAAATTTGTTAAATAAAAATGAATTCTACAAATAAAGAGAAAAACATTAACAATGCCAGAAGCAAAAAATACACCTTCTGGCTTGTTTTAATTTTAATTTTTATATTTTTTGTTTTCTCTGATCACGGAATTTACAAACGTATTCAACTTGAAATGAATAAAAGAGAGTTAAATAAAAAGATTGATATTGAATTAAAAAGAAAGGATTCATTAAATCAACAGATAAAAAGATTATTAATCGACACAAATGAAATTGAGCGTATAGCACGTGAAAAATATGGTATGATTAAACCAGGAGAAGAAGTTATAATTATTGATAGAGAAAAAAAGTAATGTATTTAGGTATTGATATAGGCGGAACGTATATAAAATCAGCGATTTTGCTTGGAAACGATCTGACCGAGCATAGGTCGATTGCAACAAATGCTTATGAAGGGGTGAATTCACTTCTTTATAGAATAAGAATATTAATATCATATTATTTCGAGCATTATCCTGAAATAAAATCGGTTGGAATTGGCATTCCAGGAGTTGTTGATAACTATGGCAATGTATTAGTTGCACCGAATTTGCCTGGTTGGCAAAATGTGCCACTTTTCAAATACTTGCGAAACTACATAGATGTGCCTTTCACAATAGAAAATGATGCAAATGTTGCTGCGATGGCGGAATTGCTCGATGGTGCAGGCAAAGGATTAAGTTCATTCATTTATGTAACGCTCGGTACCGGTGTTGGAGGCTCTATAATAATAGATGGGCAAATTTATCGGGGCGAGATTGGTGGTTCGGGTGAAATTGGGCATACGTTAATTGATTACAATAGCAGAAAAAAAACGGCTTTCACATATCAGAAAGGAACACTTGAGGCATTTATAGGACGCAATGCCATTTTAGAACTTGCAAAAGAGCAATTGCAAAAAAATATCGTGTCGAAGCTTTCTGAAATTACTAATTTCGATGTTGCCGATATATATAAATTAGCAGCATCTGGCAACAAGCTATGTATTAAGTTACTCGAGCAATTTGGTGCAGTATTGGGATGTGGACTTGCAAGTGCTATGAATTTACTAGATATAAGCACTGCAATCATTGGTGGTGGTATTTCTCAGGCAGGAGAATTAATTTTAGCAACAACTCGCAAAACATTAAAAGATCATTTATTACCACCGCTTGCAAATAGATTTCAAGTTAAACAAGCAAAATATATAAGTTCCACGGGCGTTCGTGGAGCAGCACTTTTAGGAAAATCTCTATTAGATATTGAAAATTAAAGGAGTTTGAAATGAAAGAAGTCATCTATTCACAAGAAGCACCTGAACCAATTGGTCCGTATTCGCAAGCAATTAAAGCAGAAGGGAAATTTTTGTTCATCTCTGGGCAAATTCCTTTTACAGCTGATGGTCAGCTTGCTGGCGATGATATAAAATCGCAAACACACCAAGCAATTAAAAACATAATTTCTATTCTTAAAGAGGCTGGTCTGACAATTAATAATGTTGTGAAAACAACTGTTCTTATGAAAAATATGGACGATTTCGCAACAATGAATGAAATTTATAACGAATACTTTGGTGAAAGCAAGCCTGCACGTGCGGCATACGAAGTTGCACGTTTGCCAAAAGATGTACTTATAGAAATTGAAGCAATTGCTGTTTTCGAATAAGAAAAAATTAAATAATTCTAAAAAGATGTTAGCTTTAATCGAAATAAATAAAAGCTGGCGTCCTTGTTTTTTATGTGGCAAAAGTTGAAAATAAAGTCAATAAGTTTAATTAATGGGCTGCAAGAGTTAATTTTCCCTTCGCATTGCTATGTTTGCGGTGAAAAATTAACAGATGATTACAAAGAATTCATTTGTAGCAGATGTCTTTATTCGATGCCGAGCTCTGAAGAAAGTGAACAGATAATCAATGATTTAGCTCAAATACACGGCTTCGATAATTTGCATTTTTTGAATGCCTATTGCTTGTTTAAAAGCACTGACGAGATGCCATTTGAAAAATTGATTTATAGTTTGAAATACAAAGGTGTAACAAAAATTGGCGAGTTTTTGGGAAAAATGCTCGGCGAACTTATAAGGCAAAAGTCGGATGTCATTTACGACTACGTTATACCTGTGCCAATTCATAAAGCAAAAGAGCGTGAGCGAACCTATAACCAATCTCATTTTATTGCAAAAGCAGTTGCAGAAGTTATAAATTCAAAATTTGAGCCAAAATTAGTAATACGAAAGATTTACACGGACACGCAAACCAAGCTTTCAGCAAAAGATAGATTATTTAATGTTAAGCATATTTTTGAAGTTATAGATAAATCCTTATTAAAAAATACAACAATATTGATTGTTGATGATGTTTTAACAACTGGTTCTACGGTCAATTCACTTGCTGAGACATTGCTGGAGGCGGATGCTCGAAGAATTGATGTTGCAACACTTATGCGCGCATAATTTTTTTTAAACATCAGAATTTTCTTATATTTGCATAAGTTTAAAGTATCATTACAAACAAACTGGAGTTTAAAATGTTCAAAAAATTGGTTTTAACATCTATTGCCTTTTTACTTGTTTTAACAGCTTGTACAAAACAAGAATATTCGAGCTCAAATGTAATGAGTGAGAAAATTACACTTCATAATTTGAAGGATATTGCACAAAAAATTAAAGCCGAGCCTGCAATGACAAAAGAAGAAATTGAACTTTTCACTAATGGGCTTATTCGTCTTGGCACAGTAAAGGATTCGGTTGTTGGTAAAACTGTGCTTGATATTATCAAATCACAAAAAGAATTTGTAATGAAACAAACCAAGGCATTTTGCGAAAATACTGCAAGCCGTGTTGACGTAGCAATAAATCATAAATTTACTTATGTTGGTTTCCAGCCATTAGAACAGAACGGTCAGCAAATAAATGCAATTATATACGAAATTACAAATTTATCAGATAAAGACATTCGTTCTGTGCGCGGTCAATTAAATTTCTACACACCTGATAACCAACTTCTGAAAGTATATAATTTGATTACCGACCGTCCAATTAAGCAAGGTGAATTGCTTCGTTTTGTAAGTCCATTTACCCACGATAAGAATAACCAACGTGATGAAATTTTCCGCAATGCTAAAGATTTGCGTGCAATTTGGGTTCCTTTAATGATTGAATTTGTAGATGGGAGTAGAAAAGAAGTGTTAGCAGCAAATGGAATGAATTAGAGAATATACTAACTTTTATAATGGAAAAGCTGCCTAAAAGTAGGCAGCTTTTTTATTTAGAAATAATATTTATTAATATTCTCTTTGCAAGCGTTGTGGACCAGCTTTGCGGACTTCATCAGGGCAACCACTTTCGAATAACTTGAAGTTTTCGATATAGCGGGCAGCAAGAGCATCGTATTTTGACCAATATTCGTCCTTATTACCCCAAGCATTTGATGGTTCGAGTACATCATCGGGCACACCAGGACAGGTGAGTGGCACACGGAAACCGAAAATTTTATCGGTACGATATCCCACATTATCAAGCTTGCCATCCAATGCAGCATTGAGCATATTCCGAGTATGACGTATGCTAATACGTTTACCAACACCAAATTTGCCCCCTACCCAGCCGGTATTTACAAGCCAGCAACGAGTACCATGCTTCTCCATTTTACTACGCAATAAATTAGCATAATAAAATGGATGATGAACCATAAAAGGAGCACCAAAGCAGGCACTAAAAGTAATTTCTGGTTCAATACCAAGTCCAATTTCAGTGCCAGCGATTTTCGATGTATATCCGCTGATAAAGTGATACATTGCTTGGTTCATATCCAAACGAGCGATTGGTGGCATAACACCAGTAGCATCACAGGTAAGGAAAATAACATCTTTCGGGTGAGTGCGAGTCATCTTTTCGGGCAAAGAATTTGGAATAAATTCGAGTGGATACGAAGCACGTGTGTTTTCAGTAAGCATATCATCGTCTAAATCAATTTTACGAGAAGCTGGGTCGTAAACAACATTTTCAAGAATTGTTCCAAAACGCCTTGTGCAAGAATAAATTTCAGGTTCGTGTTCAGCCGAAAGACGAATAACTTTCGCATAACAACCACCTTCGAAATTGAATACACCTTCGTCGCTCCAACCGTGTTCGTCATCACCGATGAGTTTGCGGCGCGGGTCAGCCGATAGTGTTGTTTTGCCAGTGCCAGATAGTCCAAAGAACAAAGCAACGTTGCCGTCTTCACCTACGTTGGCAGAGCAATGCATTGCCATAACGTTTTCGAGCGGTTTTAAGAAATTCATCACAGTAAAAATTGTCTTTTTAATTTCGCCACCATACATACTACCGACAACCAGAGCCATACGTTTAGCAAAATTAATTACCATAGCTGTTTCAGTGCGAGTACCATCTATTTTGGGGTCTGCTTTGAACGATGGAGCAGCAATAAGAGTAAATTCAGGTACGTGATTTTTGAGAGCATCACGGTTTTCAATTGGAATAAACATATTACGTGCAAATAAGCTTTGCCAAGCGTATTCAGTAATGATGCGAATTGGCATACGATAGTTAGGGTCTGCACCAACGTAACAATCTTGCACGAAAAGCTCCTCACCTTGTAGATAAGCAAGCAACCGAGTTAGAAGTGAGTTAAAGTTTTCTTGCGTAACAGGACGATTATAAACACCCCACCAAATTTTATCTCGCGTTAAATCTTCGTCAACAATAAATTTATCGTTTGCAGCACGAGCAGTCCATTTACCAGTGTTTACAACAAGAGCACCACCTGTAACAAGATGCCCTTCGCCACGGAAAATCGCTTCTTCAATCAAAGAAGGAGTTGTCAAATTCCAATAAACGCGATCTAAGTATTGCAAACCGTGATTAGCAAGCTTAAAATCACTTGCAAATTCTTTAGCATGCCTGCTTGCTGGAGTTGGGAATTCTAAATATTTCATAGCCAGTCCCTCACTAATTTGCGGTCACCAATATAAAGTTCGTTTGCAGAGTTAGGATCCAGTGCCCATTTTATGCGTTCAATACCTTCTGTTATTTCTTTTATTGTTCCACAAGTTGAAAGTCGTAAATATCCTTCCATACCGAATTCAACACCTGGTACAGTAAGTACACGAACTTTTTCGAGGAGGAATTCGCTTAATTTGCGTGAATCTTTCTCATAATGACTGAAATCAACAAAGCAATAGAAAGTACCATCTGGTTTGTGTGCTCGCACACCTTCAAAAGCATTTAATCGGTCCATCATAACGTTTCGGTTGTTTTCCAAAGTGCGGCGTAAATTTTCAACACCGGATTGAACACCATTTAATGCGCCAACAGCTGCTTTTTGGAGCACTACGCTTGGACCAGATGTTTGGTGACCTTGAATGTTTGTCATTACACGGATGAGGTTTTTGTTGGCAACAGCCCAGCCTATACGGAAGCCTGTCATAGAATATTGTTTACTAACTCCGTTTATAAGAATTAATTTAGAATTTTCACCTAAATCTTTTGCATATTCATAACAGTTAATTGGTTTACGTCCATCGAAAATTAAGCGATGATAAATATCATCCATAATCAAATATAAATTGCGTTTTTCACAAAGTTCAACTACATCACGAATAAAATCTTCTGAATACATAGCACCTGTTGGGTTATTTGGGCTATTAATAATTACACATTTTGTATAGGATGTAATTACACGTTCAATATCCTGAATTCTTGGGTAAAATGTGCCATCTTCAGGATAAACTGGGACAGGAATAGCCCCAATTAATTTGCACATTTCTGGGTAAGAGACCCAGTATGGTGCAGGGAAAATGCATTCTTCCTGTGGGTTAAGAATAGCTTGAAGAGCAACCATAATAGCTTGTTTTGCACCGCCGGAAATTATTACGTTTTCTGGTTCGACTTTGCGGTCATAAAAATCCTGTGTATATTTAATAACAGCCTGTTTTAATTCAGGGATACCATCGGCGGGTGTATATCGCACTTCCGCAGAATTAAGCAAGGATACAGCTTGAAGAATTGCGTCAAGCGGTGCTTTTGTTTTCGGTTCTCCTCCACCAAGGTGAATAACTGGTTCACCTTTAGCGCGAAGTACTGCTGCAATCTCATTAAGGCGAAGGGTTGCTGATTCAGAAATTGATTTGCCTATTAAACTAATACTCATTTTATTAATACTCCAAATAATTAATTATTATAGATGATTTATTTAGATTTAAAGTCAGGAATATAGCAGCATTCCATTTAAGCTGTATCAGATGAAATAAATTTGAAAGAGTGAGAATATTTGTAAGCAATTTTTTTCATAAAAGTTATTTATTCAGTATTTTTCATTTAGAAAACAAATATTATAATTTTTCCTGAATAAAAAAAATAAAAATTGAAAGTTGTTTATGAAAATAAAAAAAGCCCGATTTTTCAACCGGGCTCTGAAAAAAGGTGTGAATTATTACTTCACAACCGGGATGCTTATAGTCGAAGTTCTATTTGCCGAAATTACTTGCAAGTAATAAACACCAGCAGGTAATGAGCTTGTGTTTAAAACAAACTGATGAACGCCAGCATTTTGATATTCATTTACAAAAAATGATGAATTTAAATTACCAGTTACATCAATAAGTCTAACTGTTACGTTTTGATTTTCTGGTAAAGTATAAGTTATAACAGAATAATCGTTTGCAGGAATTGGAGCAGCTTCGATTGTAATATTATGTGGCATTTTAACAGAGTTATCTTCGTTTACACTTGTATAAATTTTATTGACAGGATCGTATTCAGCCCAAGGCAAATCCCAGCGTTCTGTGTGGAAAGCACCTCGATAGGAAACTTTGTTAAAGAAAGGATCATTTAGGTTTACAGCAGCATTAGAAGCAGTCCAGTTTGCATTGTTTAAATAAGTAGCACCAGAAGAAGGTAATGGATTGAATTCAGCAAGTGTTCCTGGGAAAATTCCTGGTAAATTAGCATAATTCTTTACTGGACCAGCTTCATTAATGAAACGATTCCCAAATTCAGGTTTAGCAAGCCAATTAGCATCGACTGAACCTTGCGCAGTTGTACCGCTGCCAAAGTAGAAGAATTTATTACCTTTTATACCATAGAAATCATTAAAACGAACCATAATCGAATCGTTGGATGCAGCTAAAACTGTATTGTTGTTTGTTAATTCAACACCTGCGTTATAGCCAACAATAACGGAATTAACTAAGTTCATTCTACTATTGCGGCGAATTTGCACTGCTGTAAGATGTTTTGGATGGTATTTGTTTTCACCAGTCCCAGCAGTCCAAGAGGTGTCAGCTAAAGGACCAATAACAGTAACATTAGCGAAAATTGGAGAAGTGTAAGGTTGATTATAGGAGGATTTTGAATCGTTATCGCTTTCAAATGCTTGTGAGTTAGATTGGTCAGCTATATCAGGGAATCGTTTTACTAATACAAATTGGACTTTACCGCGAAAGCCATTATCTGTATCTAAATCATCATCAATTGTGTTATATGAAATTAAATATTTAGCATTAACTGTTCCTCCGAACCATTCAAAGCCGTCATCACCGCAATAGGAAACCATTACATGATCAATTACAGTGCGACGCCCAACACCACCCAAGGTGAGTGAGTTTAATTCATTATCAGGTGATTCAGCTATTCCTGCGAATTCTATACGAACATATTGAACAACGCCACTTGAATCATCATCATCGGCAACACCACCGACAGGACCATATTTAACATCCAAACCACCTTCAATAGCAGCTTCGCCAATGTTAGTTGAAGCTTTACCAGCTATGATAAGTCCGCCCCAATCCCCACGATCGCGATTGCCAGGAGCAAATCCAGAAGTCATAACGATTGGTGCATTTGGTTTACCTTTAGCATAAATTTTACCACCGCGTTTAATTACAATTGCTGATACATCCGTTGGGTCGCCCATAATAACTGTTCCAGGCTCAATTCTCAAAGTTGCACCATCTTCAACATAAAGAACTTTGCGAAGCTGATATAATTTTTTCGAACTTAAAGTGATTGTTTGAGTTAAGCTTCCACCTAAAATTGAGTCTGCAACTGCTGGTGGTGGTGTATAAACGTTTATAGGACCTTCCATACCAAATAAATCTTCATTACCAACTTCGTTCATTTTTATCCAAATCTGAGGCTTTCTTGGTAATGTTATAACAGTGCGACCTGAAGCAGCATTTGCATTACTGCTCGAAACATCTTTATAAGATTTTGCATTTTTGGCAAGTGCCAAAAGAGACCAAGGACCATTCGGACTTTCAGCCCATTTGAATTCGAATGTTTTATTCCAAGTTCTCTCACCAGTTTTTGTTAATGTGTCCCAAGCAATTGTTATAGTTTTACCTACACGATAAGTGGAACCTCCTTTTGGTTCTTGAATTGTAAGTTTTGCTTCGGCTGCACTTAAAACAGCTACTGCAAAGATAAAAATAAACGAAGTGATTAAAGCTTTTTTCATTGGTATTTTCCAATAAATTTAACAAAATATTTTAGAGTTTATATCCGAAACTAAGAGAGAAAGAACGTCCTTTTTTTGTTGTAAGGACATTATTTCCCATTTGTTTCCAAGTAAAAGTCTCATTTAGTAAATCGCGAACAACAAATTTGACATCAAATTTTGATAATACAGTCTGTGTAATAGATAAATCTATAACATTTCTTGGCATTTCGTAAACATGCGGATCAGAAACAGGATAACGAGTAATATCTGCAACTTGTATTATTCGTTTTCCTGCAACATTATAGCTTGTATTCACAGAAGTACCGATTTCAGGATTGTAGTAAAACAATCCGATGTTTAGTGAATATGGTGATTGCCCCCACATTGTGCGATGGTCAGAGGCATTATTTTGTTCAACAGTAATATCGGACTTTATCAAAGCGAGATTGAAGTTTAGTGAAAAGTATCGAGTCCATTCTGAAATAAAGGAAAGATTTTTTCTCATTTCAATTTCAGCACCATAATTTTTTGCAGTTCCATTTGCATTAGCAAAAGTACGTTTATAATTACTTGAAGTTCCAATTACAGATTCTTCGATAGCATTCTTGAATGTTTTATAGAAAAGAGAAACAGAGATCACTTCGCCTGGGTTTGGGAACATTTCCCAACGGAAATCGTAATTTTGAATAAGCGCACGTTTTAAATTAGGGTTACCTGCAACATCACCTTGGAAATAAAAATCATAGAAAATAAACGGGGCATATTCACGCAATGATGGACGTGTAAGAGTTTGACTTGCTGAAAGCCTTAAATTCATATTAGGGACAACTTCATATATTAGGTTAAGAGAAGGTAAAACGTCTAAATAATTTTCATCAACAAATGTTGAGTCTGTATTATTTGAAGCAATAGGATATAAACTCATAAGCTTTTGTTTACTGCTTTCAATGCGAGCGCCTGTAATTATACGAAGCTTTTTGCTTGCAATTTCCAAAGGAATATCAAACATCAAGTACCCAGCAAACAAACCTTCGTCGGCTTTGTAAGAATCAGTCGGCTTAGTTTCTTCACCAATACCTAAACGCGTTGGGTTATAATTTTCAGGATTAGCAAAAATTTTGTCTGGTTCTAATTGAAAATTCTCGGAATAGAAATCATCATCACCGTAATTTGGAACAATATATTTGAAATCATCATCATAGTAATATTTCATCATTAGTGTACCTTTATTTATAACAAGCGAGCGAACATTGAAATCTCGCCTTTTATTTTCATAAAGGAAGCCTGTTTTAACTTTAAAGATGTTGATAGGCAAAGTAAAATTGAGCGAAGCAGTATAAGCATCTTCGTTTAAAAATGAGAAGAAACGTCCTGCTTGATAACCATTACCATTAAGATCGTAAATATCAACACGCCAAGGATTTTCTTCAAAAGCTTTTGAATAGCGAATACGTTTAAAGTCAGGTTCATCTCGCTTAGAATTTGAAAAACCAAATTTCCAATCAAGGAGTGCATTTTTGAAAATTGTCAAGTTATGTTCACCAGTAAGCTGACTTGCATAAAGCGATTTCTGAACGAATTGGAAACCATATTGACGAGTGATGACTTGATCCTTACGTCCGAGCATTATAGTTGTCTCGTTATCTGATGAGTTGTTGTAGGTATTTTTGATTGAGAATGTATTATTTTCATCGAGCTTGAAAGCCAAATTCAAAAGACCACCAAGATTTGTAGAGAAAGTTGAAATTGTCCCACGATTGAAGTTATAAACACGTCCGCTGCTTTCGAGAGTAGCGCGGTAAATTTCATCGTATCCATAAGAGTTGCCATAAAGAGCAGATGCAATTATACCTATTTCAGAATTACTAATTCTGTAAATATCACTAAATGAAAGGTTGATTGATCCATTAAATGGCGGTTTTATTGTGTCGCGTTTCCAACCTTTTTGGTTGAAAGAACGACTGATTGCTATCCATTCACTTTGAGCTTGTTTTAGGACCTGCTCGTCGTCTGAACGTAGGCGATTGAATAAATCACGCATTTCTTGTGGTGATTTTGGAAAATTCTTAGGGAGGGCTCTGGTTCCATCGTCGTATCCAAGCCAGTCTGTTTTACCGCCCTGATATTTAATAAATCTTCTATTAAAAGTAAGGTTATCTGTCATTGAAGCACCGAAACTAACTTTAAAGCTACGAGCAGCCGGGAAATCAACAGTATTCAATTGAACGAGTCCACCTGCGAAATTACCTGGAAGATCGGGAGTAAATGATTTTGCAACATTTGCATTTTCGAGGAATTCCGAAGGAAACATATCAAAAGAAAACGCTTTTTTGTCTGGTTCAGTTGTAGCGAGAGCAGTACCGTTAAGAGTTGTGTTGTTGTATCGTTCACTAACGCCGCGTACGTAAACAAATTTATCACCAACAAGTGTAACACCTGAAACACGACGCAAAGATTGACCGGCGTCGCTATCAGGTGTACGTTTAATTTCTTCTATACTTATTCCATCACTAACCTGAATAGCATTTTTTCTTTGAGCTAAAATTGCAGCTTCATTATTGAGCTCGCGGCGTGCCTCGATAACAACTTCTTCTGTTTTCTTTATAGCAGATCGCAAAACAATATTTAATACAAAGTTATCATTTTCTTTGAGCTCTATATTTTCAATAGTCTTTGTATTGTAACCAACATAACTAACTTGCAATGAATAACGTCCAGGTTTTAAGTTCAACAAGCGATATTCACCTTTTGTATCAGTATATGCTCCAATCTTTGTTCCTAGTACTAAAACTGAAGCCCTACGAAGAACTTCGCCACTTTCTTCATCAATAACTTTACCTGAAATTGAAGCCTTTGGCTGAGACATAGCAACAAGTGGCAACAAAACAATCATAAGAATACAATGAAATAGCATTTTTCTAATAGAATAATTCATAAAAATAACCCCTCCGGTTGTGATAATTGTTTTTAATAATTCACCTTTTTTCAGTTAGACAAAATTGACTTCTTAATATGAAGACTTTATAAATCAAATGTTAAAGTATGATTAAATTTGTTGATTTTGTAAGCACTTTATAAACAAACAACTTAAAATTTTATGGTTAATTTATGGTTAATTTATATGATGATAATTTAAAGATAAAAAGAAAAGACAATTTTTATTAATTTTGTGTATATTATGATATTTATTAATTCAAAATATGAGAAGCCCAATAAATAGAAGTGATTTTTTTACCTCCACAACTGCAAGAAGAGTATTCAAAGCAGCAATTATACTTGTTGCTGGAATTTTTATTTTTAGGCTTGCTCAGTTGCAAATTTTGCAAGGGAGCGAATATCGTGGTGTTAGCCAAATGCAAGCAATAAAGCAAGTGCGTATAGCACCATTTCGCGGGAATATGTATGATAGGAATGGGATTTTAATAGTTCATAATGAGCCTTCATTTTCAATTACAATAACTCCTTATGAATTTGATAAAGAAATAATTCCTCTGCTTTCAAAATTAATTGCTGTACCGGAAGATGAAATACTTAACACATTGGATAAATATAAAAATTACTCACCATTTGAACCAGTTAAGATCTTGCGAGATGCATCATTTGATGTTGTCTCAAAAATTGAAGAAAACAACGATATTCTGCCCGGTGTTGATGTTGTTGTCGAACCAAAGCGACTTTACGAGTTCGAAGGCAATATGGCTCATCTGCTCGGCTACACACGAGAAATTACGCGTGGACAATTGGAAAAATATAAATATTACCGTCCAGGTGATATTATTGGGCAATCTGGGCTGGAGCAAACTTACGAACCTTTCCTCCGTGGTAGAGAAGGCATACAATTTGTTGCTGTAAATAAATTTGGGCAAAAAGTTTCGAGCTTTAACAATGGGCAACAGGATATTCCTCCAAATAACGGATTTGATTTGTATCTAACGATTGATGTTAAACTTCAAGAGCTTGCTGAGAAACTTCTTGCAGGAAAACGTGGTGCAGTTGTTGCCATAGATCCCCAAAATGGTGAAGTACTTGCATTGGCAAGCAAACCTGATTACGATCCACGAGCATTTAGCGGGCGTGTGCCTGCGGACTTGTATAAGCAACTATCAGAAGATCCTTGGAGCCCACTTCTGCATAGGGCAATTCAATCCCAATATCCACCAGGTTCGACTTGGAAGATGCTTGTCGGAATTGCAGCTATGAACGAAGGAATTATTGATGAAAATACAACTATTTATTGTCCAGGTAGTTTTACATTCGGTAATCGTTCATATAAATGTCACGGAGCTCATGGAGCTGTTTCTCTAAGAAATGCTCTCAAAGCTTCTTGTAATGTTTACTTTTATCAGCTTGGACTTAAAATAGGTATGGAAAATCTTCAAAAATATGGCGAAATGTTTGGTTTTGGTCAGAAAACTTTTATAGATTTGCCCAATGAAAAAACTGGACGTCTGCCAACAGTTGAATGGCTGGAAAAAGTTTATGGCAAAGGCGCTGCTACTCGTGGACGTCTGGTGAATTACGGTATCGGACAGGGTGAAATTTTAGTAACACCATTGCAAATGGCAGCATACACTGCTGCTATCGCAAATGAAGGCACTTACTACCAGCCTCATCTTGTACGTGCAATAAAAAATAATATTTCAAACAAAATTGAGCCTGTTAGCTATGCTTCAAGGAAACTTCCAATCGATAAAAGAATTTTTAAGTTTGTAAAAGATGGGATGTATGATGTTGTTAATTCACCTGGTGGTACTGCTTATTATGCAAGATTAGACAATATAGAAGTATGTGGCAAAACGGGCACTGCACAGAATCCACACGGCAAAGACCACGCTTGGTTTGTTTGCTTTGCACCTAAAGAAAATCCAAAAATTGCTCTTGTAGTATTAGCTGAAAATTCTGGTTTTGGTGGAGCAGTTGCGGCACCAATTGCAAAACAACTGCTTGAAGCATTCTTCCATCCCGAAACATTCGACAAAAATAAAATCTATGTTCCGAAAGAACAGCCCGATAACAATCAGAATGAACCAACTGGAGACGAAATTGAAACTGAATTTAAACAAGCAATAATGATCGAAGAAGAAAACAACTAATTAAAATAAAAGGAGAATTCCAATGAAAAGGGTGCTATATATTTTATTAGTTTTCTTTTTTTTGAAAAATATTGCAATTGCTCAAACTTATTCACAGCCGGAAAGTGTTGTCTATGATGCAAAAAGAAATTGCTACTATATTTCAAATGTTGGTGTTCAAGGTTCTTTTGATGGGAAAATCATCACAAGAAAATCGGATGGGACGCTGGAGTTTCTCGTTCAAACAAACGTTTTGCAAGATCCAAAAGGTTTGTGTATTGTCGGTGATACATTATTTGTTGCTGATAATTATAAACTACACTACATTAGCTTACAATCACGCACTTTGTTAGGTTCTGTAACATTATCTACACCCGACATTTTTCTTAACGACATAGTTGCCGATGAAAAAGGCTATATTTATATTTCCGATACCTATAAAGCAAATATTTTTCGTGTTAAAGTTGAAAATCCTAATCAATTTGAAAAATTAAATTTTATTGGTGTTTTGTCTAATGCAAATGGGATGTGCCTCGACCGAGAAAATAATAGAATTTTAATAGTTTCTTACCAGCAAAATGCATTAATATATTCTTTGAGTTTAGAAACTTTTCAAGTTTCGGTAGTTCGCAATTCAAGTTTGAATTATCTTGATGGAATAACACGTGATAAAGACGGGAGTTATTATGTTTCTGCTTGGGGCAATATAACAGGCGGCGTTTACAAATATGACAAGAACTTAACAGAACCACCAATACTAGTATATGGACCGCTTAACGGTCCAGCGGATATTTTCTTGGATACTCTGAACAATGTGCTTGTAATACCAGAAATGGGAGCAAGTAAAGTGCATTTTATCAGTTTAAGCAACGAAATTTTATCACCTGAATTAGTATTTCCACCAAATAATTCAAACGGTCTCGGCAAAAACGTTCAATTAAGATTTAGAAAAATTTTCCAAGCATTGAATTATGATGTTCAAGTTTCTGAAGATGCGACCTTCAATAACTTAGTATTTTCAAGTAAAATTTACGATACAACTGTTATCGTAAATGTTTCGAAACCTGCTACAAAATATTACTGGCGTGTGCGTGCAAATACACTTACCACTCAAAGCAATTGGAGCGAAGTTTGGAATTTTACCAGCCCACAAAGCTTTTTTGCGACACCACAACTAATTCAACCTATAAATGGCGAATTGCGTGCAAATCGAAAACCCACATTTATCTGGAGTAAATCTTCACAAGCTCTTTATAAACTGCAAATTTGGGAAAATCCAGACGCATCAGGCAAGCCTTTTATTGAAATCAATAATATTGCAGATACAATTTTTACTCTTACAACAAATTTAGAAATGCTTAAAACATATTACTGGCGTTTGCAAGCTTTCTCGGGATATTCCAATAGCGATTGGTCTGAAATGTTTATGTTCCGTGTAAATGAAAATGTTCCAAATCCACCAATACTATATTTCCCTCAAAATGGACAAAATAATGTACAGCTAAATACAAAGTTTATTTGGCAGAAAACAGACGCTCAAAATTATCGTTTGCAAGTAAGTAATGTATCAAATTTCAGTACTTTGGTAATCGATGTAGCAGATTTAACGGATACGATATACACACCAGATACACCACTAAAGGAAAATACTCGTTACTGGTGGCGTGTGCGTGCTTATAACGGTAATCAAGGACGTTGGTCTGAAACATTTTCGTTTGTAACAATTAACAGTACGTCTGTTTCGAATACTTTAAACGACAAAATAATTATCTATCCAAATCCAGCATATAATTCATTAAATATTAATTCTAACCAAGATATTGAACAAGTTATGATTTTCAATATTGCTGGAGAGCTGATTGCAAATTACAACATTTCATTACAAAAAACGTTCAATATCAATATGGAAGGTATAAATAGCGGAAATTATTATATCTTGATTAAATCGAAAAATGATAATTATTTACAAAAATTAATCATTCAAAAATAAAATATGATTGAAAAAATTAAGCAAAAAGCAATAGATGCAGCACTTGAAGCAGGAAAAATTTTAAAGGAAGGCTACGGCAGAAGCTTCAAAATCGGTTCAAAAAGTGGAATAAATGATCTTGTCACAGAATACGATGTAAGATCAGAAAATAGGATAATAGAAATTTTATCTAAAGAATTCCCAGGATGTAATTTTTTATGTGAAGAAAGTGGTAAATCTAAGCAAACCGCAAGCCCGGTTCGATGGATAATCGATCCACTCGATGGAACTGTAAATTTTGCTCATAAAATGCCAATTTTTAGCATAAGCATTGCCGCTGAGCTTGAAGGGGAAATAGTATGCGGTGTGGTATATCAGCCTATGCTCGATGAATTATTTGTCGCAACAAAGGGAGAAGGCACCTATTTCAATGGTGAAAGAGTGCAAGTAACAGATTGCAATGATATTGCACGTTCCTATCTTGTGACAGGTTTCCCGTATAACGTAGGTGAAAATCCTGGCAACTGCATTGAGGTGTTTGTCGATATAGTGCAAATGGGGATACCTGTGCGACGATTGGGCTCTGCTGCGCTTGATTTAGCTTATGTTGCTGGTGGACGTTTCGATGGTTTTTGGGAAATAGATCTTAATCCTTGGGATGTAGCCGCTGGTATTTTACTTGTTGAAGAAGCTGGTGGCAAAGTTTCGAATTTCGATAGAAGTCCATATAAACTTGGTGATCGTACAATACTTGCAACAAATGGGCTTATTCACATAAAAGCAAGCGAATTAATAACAAGCTGTTCATTGGAGAGAAAAAGATGGAAATAGACGTTACATATATGTCAGGTGCGGGAAATTTATTCACTGTTTTCGATGGTAGTAAACACAATTTCTCGCAAAAAGAACTTTCTAAATTGGCAAAATTCTTATGCCACTCTAATCAATTTAATGGTGTACAGACTGAAGGCTTAATTGTAGTTCATAAGCCAAAAGACGACCAGGTTGATTTTGATGTGGACTTTTTCAATCCAGATGGTTCGACGGGTATGATGTGCGGCAATGGTGGAAGATGCGTAATCTTTTATAGCCAAAAGAACAAAATTACAGATAAAACCAATCTTAAATTCAGATTTTCAGGTAAGATTTACAATGCAAGAATTAGCGATAAAATTGAGATTGATTTTGAGCCACCTAAAGAAATACGCCCATTAAGTATTGATATAAATGGTCGAAATTACAATGGTATCTTTGTTAACGTAGGCACTGAGCATTTCGTTTTAGAAATGCGCGCCAATTCACCTGAAAGTTTTTACAGACTTGATATAGCAAATTTAGGTCGTCAAATTCGCCATCACAGCTATTTCGCTCCGCGTGGCACAAACGCAAATTTTTATTTTGAATGGAATGGAAAAATTTTACTCCGTACATTCGAGCGTGGAGTTGAAGCTGAAACAGGAGCTTGTGGGACCGGTGCAATTTCAACTGTTCTTGCTCATCAAATAAATAATAAAGCTAAAAGTACAACAGAAGTTATTCCAACTTCACGCATTCCAGTTTGGGTCGATATTGCAAGAAATGGTAATGAAATTGATAAAATAACTCTTTCGGGTCCAGCTGAAGTTATTGGCTCTCAAATAATTCACTTACCTGAAAACTTTATGGAGATCGAAGTACGTATTTGACGATTTCTGCCGCCGTTTTTGCTTGATTTGCATCAATTTCCAGATAAAACACTGCTCTTATAATTTGATCATCAAAATGGCTTAACAATAAGCCATTTTCTTTACATTTATCAATAAATGTGTGTGGATTTATATTTTCCGACAGTTCAAAACGCACGATGTTTGTTTGTACGCGCTCAAATTTAACATTTATTAGCTCGCATTCAGAAATTAACTTTGCAAAAAGACTTGCATTCTCATGATCTCTTTTAAGCTTGTATATATTATTTTGAAAAGCATAAATTCCAGCAGCTGCAAGCAAACCGACTTGACGCATTCCACCACCTAATATTTTTCTCCAATGGCGTGCTTTATCGATTAACTCTTTGCTTGCAACGATGAGCGACCCAACAGGAGCTCCAAGCCCTTTAGATAGGCAAACTGAAACCGTATCGAAATACTTTGCGTAAGAAGCACCATCGATACCTGTTGCCACAATTGCATTCCAAAGGCGTGCCCCATCAAGGTGTAACTTTAAGCAATATTTATCGGCAAAAGCACGAAGTACCTGTATATATTCGATTGGAGCAATTGTTCCGCCGTGACGATTGTGAGTGTTTTCAACACAAACAACAGTTGTCTTTGGGAAGTAATAGATATTTGGGCGGATAGCTTTTTCAATTTCATCAATTTTTGGGAAGCCATAGTCTGATTTTATTGTTTTTATTTGAACATTAGAAATTATTGCGGGAGCGGCAGTTTCGTAGTAGAAAATATGGGCATCCGCATCGACAATGATTTCATCACCAGGTGAAGTAAGCACTTTAATAGCGGTTTGATTTGCCATTGTTCCAGAGGGAAAGAACAAAGCATCTTCTTTGCCAAAATATTGTGCGATTTGTTCTTGAAGCTCATTTACAGTTGGGTCTTCGCCATATACATCATCTCCAACAATTGCCGAAGCAATTGCCTGACGCATTGCGTCACCGGGTTTTGTCAGTGTATCGCTACGAAGGTCAATCATTAGCTTTCCTTAAATTTTTCCATAATCTCTTTAGCTTTTCCTTTTTTCTTTGGAACAAAAAGCACAGTTTTAGGGGATAAAGTATCAAGTGTTTGCTGTTTTGTTTGTGGATAGTAAACGCCAGAATAAATAAAACCTTGAGAAATATAAGCTAAATTTTCGCTAAATATTGGGCTTTGGGAAAAACGCTTTTTAATCATCTCCTGCATTTTTTCGGGGATAGCTGTTGTATCATCAGCTTTGTATAAATACACAATTAAAACTTCTGGCATCATATTCATATGATTTTCGTCTTTTGGTATATCTTTATTTTTAAATTTATCGATAATACGTTTCTGCATCAGTTCTTTCGCAACGCTAAGAACTTTCAAGCTATCGAGCGGATTTACAGAGACAAAGAGAAATGTTGTGTTTCCACCTTCATTTTGGTCATATATTTCATCAATTATTTCAAATTTGCTTGATTTATTTAAAACAAATATTACAATAATTGCGATAATAGCAATTATCGGGATACCAATAAATAAAACTTTGCGGGACATAAATCACCTTTATAATAAATTAAGGAAGTCTTTCATATAGCTTGATGCGAATGTGCTAAAAGAAAGCATTATTATACCTATACTCATAGGAACAACGAGGTTGTCGTCCATTTTAAGCTTTTTTGAGGAAGCCTCTGCAAAACCACCAGCAATTGCCCCAAAAACACCAGCAATGTAATAAGAAACTGGTGCATTAAAAATTGAGCCAAGTACAAAAACTGCTGCAATTGCCGATATGATAAATGCAATTGTGCCTTCCCAAGATTTGTTGAAAAGGCGGTGTTTGCCAAATTTTCTGCCAATTAAAGCTGCAGCAATATCTGAAACTATAAGTATTGTAAAAGCAGTAACTGCTATAATTTTGGGGAAAATTAGCACAGTTATTACTGCCGAAATAAGTACCCAAGAAGCCCCATTTAGTAATATTTTTTTCTTTTTACGCTCGTGTTTGCGAAGGATACCACCAAAGAGAGCTTTATAGATTTTTCTTAATGTTTCGTTTCTTTTTGTGGATATATCAATTGTTACCATAATAACAGCAAGAGTGAAAAGAATGACAATTGCTGTTTTTCTTTCTACAAAAATATAACCCACTGGTATAGAAAGAGAACACAAATGAATTAATTTACGGATAACTTCTTGATGATATGGAATTTGTTTTTTTTTCTTCTTTGCTTTTTTCTGTTGAATTAATTCGTAACCATTGCCATTTTGCTCGGTGGCTGATATTAAATCATTATCCAAATTATTTTTAACTTGTTTCGTTGTATCCATAATCTTAAATTATTTTTTACTTAAAATACAAAAATATGAAAACTTTAACAAAAAAAGCTAATGCAAAAATAAATCTTGGGCTTCAAGTGCTTAACAAGCGAACTGATGGATTTCACAACATAAATTCTATTTTTGCTCCAATTAGTTTATATGATGAAATAACAATAAAGGAAAGTGATTATTTTAATCTTCAAAGTAACGTAGATTTTGGTATTTCAGATGATGAAAATTTAGTAATTAAAGCAGCAAAAAAATTTAATCAAGTAATCGGGGAAAATATCTCTTACGAAATCACACTCATAAAAAACATACCAATGCAAGCAGGACTTGGAGGCGGCAGTTCTGATGGAGCAACAGTTTTAAAAATGTTGAACGAGATGCATAACTATCCACTAAATAACGAAGAGCTTTCAAAAATTGCTTTGGAGTTAGGTTCGGATGTGCCATTTTTCATATATAATCGGATTGCACTGGCAACAGGACGTGGAGAAGTATTGGAATTTTTAGATATAGAATTAAATTGGAATGTGCTCGTAGTTTTCCCAAATTTAAATATTTCTACAAGGGAAGCATATTCGCAGCTACAAAGAACGGGAACACTTATTAATGAAATTGATTTAAAAAAAGGTTTGTTCGAAAGAGATTTCTCTATATTTATTAATGATTTTGAAGAATATGCAATAAAAAAGTTCTCAATTATCAAAAAAATTAAAGATGAATTACTAAAAAATGGCGCATTTTTTGCGTCTTTAAGTGGAAGTGGCTCTGCGATTTTCGGTTTATTCGATGATGAGCAAAAAATGCAAGAAGCCGCCAAAAAATTTCTTGAATTTACAACATTTTTGTGCAAAATATTGAAATAAGATTATGAATATACTGCTTGTTTCAGCCGAAGTCGAACCCTATGCCAAATCTGGTGGATTGGCTGACGTTTGTTCCACTCTTCCACGTGAATGGCAACGTTTAGGGCAAAACCCAATAATTGTTATGCCAAAGTACGGTTTCATAAATGTTGATAAATGGGGATTTAAGCCAACTGGAATAACACTTATTGTCCCAATGGGATATTGGACCGAATTTGCTCACCTTTGGGAAGGTACACTCCCTAATAGTGATGTTCCGGTGTATCTTATTGAACACAACCTCTATTTTGACCGCCCTGGAATTTATGGGAATCCGCAAGAATATAGCGACAACAATAGAAGATTTATTTTTCTTGCGCGAGCTACATTTGAAGTTGCAAAAGCTTTGGATTTTACACCTGATATTATTCACGCTCATGATTTTCATACTGCGTTTGCGATGGCATTTCTTAAATCATTTTATCGATGGGAGCATAGATTTTCACGCACTGCTGGGGTTTACACTATACACAATCTTGCCTATCAAGGACGCTACGAGCCACATTCGACTATGGAGTATTCTTCATTTGGATTGAAGGAATTTTATCCTGGTTCCTGGTTTGAATATTACGGTTCGGTTAATTTTATGAAAGTAGGGATAATGTTTGCAGATAAAATTACAACAGTAAGCCCAACCTATGCACGTGAGATACGTTATCCATATTACGGCGAAGGATTAAACGATGTTTTGAATCACCGTGCCGCTGACTTAATTGGTGTTCTTAATGGTGTGTATTACGATGAGTGGAATCCAGAAACTGATAAATTTATTCATAAAACATACAATAGAGATAATTTACATATCAAAGAGGAAGTTAAAAAGCAATTTCTTTATGAAAATGGCTTAACTGAAAGTGATAATCTGGATAAACCGCTTATTGGTATGGTAACTCGACTTGCGGAGCAAAAAGGTGTCGATTTAGTTAGATACATATTAGAGAACTATCTATCAGTTGGAGAATTTCGATTTGCTCTACTTGGTTCTGGAGAAAAACATTACGAGGATTATTTTAACTATATAAAATGGAAATATCCAAAAGATGCAATAATCCATATTGGATATAGCAATATGGTATCGCACAAGTTGATAGCTGCTGCTGATTTTTTCTTGATGCCATCGAGATTCGAACCGTGCGGACTTACTCAAATGTATTCAATGAAATACGGTACTATCCCTATTGTAAGGCAAACTGGTGGGCTTGCCGACACTGTTTTCGAATATAATCAAGCAACTGGCGAAGGCAATGGATTTAACTTTTTCCAATACAATGCTGATGATATGGCTTGGGCTATTCGCAGAGCTTTTTCGATTTATAATAACCAACCTCACTGGGATATAATCCGCCAAAATGCTATGAGTATGGATTTTTCATCAAGCAAAACTGCATTGGAATATTTGAAGGTTTTCACTTGGGCTTTGGAAAAAGTTTAAGTTTTTACTAATGGTATTTGTTCATTTGAAGTTCAAAAATCCCTACAAATGTAACTTTGCATTCATAAAGTTTGTTATAATCAAAGATGTTTTTAAAATGAACATTATAATCATTTACTTGAAAAAGTAAGGTAAGGGAATTTAATGCAAAAGCTGGGAATTATAATTGCAACATTTATTCTTTTATTCGGGCAAATCTATGCTAATGGTAAAGTTGCTTATGCTCATAGAGTTTCTAGTACAATCATATTGGATGGGAAGCTTGACGAAAGAGATTGGCTTGAAACATCTTTTGTTTCAGATTTTACAGCCAAAGACCCAATAGAAGGAGCCGAACCGAGCGAAAAAATCGAAGTTCGGTTTCTTTATGATGAAAATTATCTCTATGTTGGAGCAAGAATTTATCGTCAAAATCCAGAAGATATTCAGGCTTACGTATCCCGTCGTGATAATATGGGAAATTCCGAAAGATTTATTATTACATTCGATACCTACAACAATAAGCAATCGTCCTATAGCTTTGCAGTAACTGCAACAGGGGTACGAGCAGATTACTATCATTCCACCGATAGCGAAGGAGACCGCGATTATAATTATAATCCAGTATGGCAAGCACACAGCAATATTGATACCATTGGTTGGACAGCTGAAATGGCTATACCATTTAGCCAGCTAAGGTTTTCGTCTTATGATTCTCTTGCATTTGGATTGAATATTAACGTCTATATTCCTACTACAAGAGAAGATATATACTGGGTAATGATACCCAAAAATCAATCAGGTTGGTCATCTCGATTTGGAAGCTTAGTTGGGATAAAACAAATTCGTCCGACAAAAAGAATAGAGATTGTGCCATATATAAGCGCCTCGTTGGAGCATAATCCAAAAGTTTCATTTAAAAATCCAATTATAGAACAATGGGAGTGGAATAAATCGGTTGGCGTGGATTTTAAAATGGGACTCGGACCGAACTTAACACTCGATGCAACTGTAAATCCTGATTTCGGGCAGGTTGAAGCAGATCCTTCGGTTGTAAATTTATCTGAATTCGAAATATTTTACGACGAAAAAAGACCTTTCTTTATCGAAGGAGACCGCCTTTTTAAAAATACAAATGCTGAATATTATTATTCACGGCGAATTGGTGCACCTCCAATTTATACCCCTGCATCAGATTATGTCTTAAAGCCAAAATTTTCAACAATTTTATCTGCGGCTAAATTAACTGGACGCATAAGCCGTGGTTGGTCCTTTGCTGGGCTAACGGCATTTGTTGATAAAGAAGATATCGTTTTTTATGACACAACTATTCAAAAGAAAGCAGAGATACAGGCATCACCATATACTTTATATAATGTAATCCGTTCTTTAAAAGAACTCGATGATAATGGTTCATACATAGGTGCAATTGCCACAGCTGTAAACAGGCAAATAGGTGCAGATTATCTTAAATCATTTTACAATAACGCGGCATATACAGGTGGAATTGATTGGAATATCTTTATTTCGGACAAAACTTACTCTTTTTACGGGAATTTGGGATTTTCTGCTATCACAGCATCGAAAGAACGCATTACAAGACTGCAGCGTAGTATTACACAGAACTTCCAGCGTCCCGATGCCAAGCATTTATCTGTTGATACCAATTTAAATTGGCTAACGGGTTTTATTGGTCGACTCGGTTTTAAAAAAATTGCTGGTGAGCATTGGCTCTGGACATCGGAGTATTACACTGAATCGCCAGGACTTAACCTAAATGACTTTGGGAAATTGCTTCATGCCGATGAACATAAATTTTACTTCGGCATAACATACAGAGAGAATAAACCAAATGAGTATTTATCCTCATACTATTTCAATGGTTATACAAGTTATGGAATAAATTGGGGTGGTGAGAAGCTACACCATACCTTAGGTGTGTCATGCGGTATAACTTCAATTAATAAACACAACCTTACCACTGGATTTTACTATACACCACATCATTTCAGTGATACAAAAACTCGAGGTGGAATTAAAATTGCGCTTGCACCTTCATACAATTTTTATGCAAATTTTGGTTCTGATTGGTCTAAGCCTTGGAGAACTGGAATTGATATAGATTATTCTTGGAGTTTAGAAGATTATTCGTATTACTCTATATACAATTTTTACGAATTTAACTATAATCGAACAAAAATTTCTTATGGTATCACTTATTCAAATGAAATCGATCCAAAAATTTATATACAATCTAAGGAAAACGATAATCCAAATACTTATTTCAAAAGATATATATTTGGTAAAATCGAGCAGAAAACTATTTCTGCTTCGGTTAGATTTAATTATGCAATTTCACCTGATTTTACGCTGGAAATTTACGTCGCTCCATATATTTCAAATGGTAAATATATGTCGTTTGGAGAAGCTATAAACAATAAAAATTATACATTAAAAGTTTATGGGAAATATCCTCAAACAAGGATAGAAAGAATAGGCAATTATTACTTAATTGTCGATAAAAATGAAGAATTCTACATATCAAGTCAGGATTTTTTATTCACTTCATTTCGTTTTAGTAGTGTGTTGCGTTGGGAATTCTTACCAGGATCGCTTATTTATGCTGTATGGCAAGTTAACGATTCAAAATACGATGATTACAGAAAATTTAGCTCAAAGAATTTTTCTGACATTGTAAGCAATAAAGCTTACCACTCATTTATGATCAAAATATCTTATTGGTTCTCCAAAATTTAAAGTAAAAATTTAATTCTAATAAGAAAAAAATCGATAATTTTGTAAAAATGTTGAACTTAAAAAGATAATTTTTTATGCTTGATTTAAAATTTGTTCGTGATAATATTGAGCTGGTTCGTCAGAATATTATCAATAAAAATGAAAGTGCAGATGTTACAGAAATCCCTCGTCTCGACGAAAAAAGGCGAGCTGTTATTCAAGAAGTTGAGCGATTGAAAAATTTGCGAAATGTTGTATCAAAAGAAATTGCCGAATTAAAAAAACAAAAACTTCCTGCTGATGAAAAAATTGAAGAAATGAAAGGTGTTTCCGATAGAATAAAATTACTCGATGATGAACTAAGGCAAATTGAAGAAGCTATTCACGAAGTACTAATACGCATCCCAAATATAGTTCACGAGAGTGTACCAATTGGTAAAAGTGCTGAGGAAAACAAAATTGTTCGCACTTGGGGAGAATTAAAACCACAAAAGGTTAAAAAGGATCACTTGCAAATAGCAAAGGAACTCGGAATAATAGATTTTGAACGTGGTGCAAAGGTAACTGGTGCAGGGTTTGCTTTCTATGTTGGCAAGGGAGCACGCTTGGAGCGTGCATTAATCAATTTTATGTTGAATTACCATCTTGAGCATCACGGATATATGGAGCTTATGCCGCCATTTGTAGTAAACCGTAACTCAATGTTTGGCACAGGTCAGCTACCGAAAATGGCAGAGGATATGTATCATGATGCAACTGATGATTTATTCCTCATACCAACAGCAGAAGTGCCACTTACAAACTATTTTAACAATGAAATATTAGGCGCCGATGAATTGCCAATAAAAGTTACAGGTTATTCACCTTGTTTTCGTCGTGAGGCGGGTAGCTACGGTAAAGAAACACGCGGCTTTTTACGAGTTCATCAGTTTAATAAAGTTGAGTTGGTAAATTTAACTAAACCAGAAGACTCATTCGAGCGTTTGGAAGGTTTAGTCCGTGAAGCTGAAGCAATATTGCAAGCATTGAAATTGCCTTATCGGGTCGTATTACTATGTTCAGGCGATACAAGTTTCTCCAGTGCAAAAACTTATGATCTTGAAGCGTGGGCTTCGGGTGAAGAAAAATGGCTTGAAGTATCAAGTTGCTCTAATTTTACTGATTTTCAGGCACGGCGAGCTCAAATACGTTTCAAAAGAACACCGGACGCAAAACCTGAGTTTGTTCATACACTGAATGGCAGCGGACTTGCCACTTCACGTATAATGGTTGCAATTTTAGAAAATTATTTGCAAGAAGATGGACATGTTGTTGTTCCTGAAGTACTTCGCCCATTCTGTGGTTTTGATATTATTTAAAATATGAATTTCTTTGAACTCATAAAAACAGACTCTGAAAGCAAAGCAAGAGTAGGCATTTTGCATACTGATCATGGAGATGTGCCCACACCAATATTTATGCCCGTTGGAACTCAAGGTACTGTAAAAGCACTTGAACAACGTTCATTGTTGGAGCTTGACGCAAAAATTATCTTGGGCAACACATATCATTTGTATCTACGTCCAGGGATGGACGTTATACAACATTTTGGCGGTTTGCACAAATTCATTAAATGGAGGCGAGCAATTCTTACCGACAGTGGTGGTTATCAAGTTTTTTCATTACAGGATTTAAGGCGAATTTCAGATGAAGGAGTTGAATTTCGTTCGCATATAGATGGGTCAAGACATTTTTTCTCACCTAAAAAAGTAGTTGAAATTCAGAAAATCTTAGGTTCAGACATAATGATGGTGTTGGATGAGTGCGTCCCTTATGGTGCAGACGAGCAATATACACGTCGCTCTATGGAACTGTCCTTCCATTGGGCTTTGGAAAGCAGAAAGCTATTTTTTGAAATACCTCAAATGTGGCAAAATAAGCAGTTCCAGTTTGCAGTTTGTCAAGGTGGGATGTATCATAATTTGCGTAAAGAATATGTAAACAGAGTAGTTGAGCACGATTTCGATGGTTACTCAATCGGGGGGCTTTCTGTTGGAGAACCGACTGAACTAATGTATGAGCTTACAGATTTATCGACGGAAATTTTGCCACAAAACAAGCCACGATATTTGATGGGTGTTGGCACTCCAGAAAACATTCTCGAAGCTATTGAGCGTGGGGTTGATATGTTTGATTGTGTTCTTCCTACTCGAAATGCACGAAACGGACAAATTTTTACAACTCGTGGAAAAATCAACATACGCAACAACCAATATAAATTTTCAGATGAGCCAATAGATCCAGCCTTTGCAAACGATGATGAAATTAACTACACTCTTGGTTACTTACGCCATTTGTTTATATCCCGTGAAATTTTAGGTTTAATATTAGCAACACGACAAAACATAAGGTTTTATTTATGGCTTGTTCGTACTGCTCGTGAAAAAATATTAACAGGTGAATTTCGTCAATGGAAAAAAGATTTTTTAAGTAGCTATTTACAAAAAATTTAATTATATTTGTTTGTTAATTAATTTTAAATTAAACTTTATAAGGCTTAAAGTATGTTCGAACTGGCAAATTTGCTTATGGCAGCGCCACCACCAGGTGGGCAACAAGGTGGAGCAGGAAGTTTTCTTCCTACTATTTTATTTTTCGTATTTATGATTTTAATAATGTATTTTTTTATGATACGTCCGCAAACAAAGCGTCAGAAAGAGCATCAGAATATGCTTGCAAATTTGCATAAGGGCGATAAAGTTATTACATCAGCAGGAATACACGGAACAATCGCTGAAATTGACGATAGAACTGTTGTTTTACAAGTTTCTGAAAACACAAAAATTAAAATAGAAAAGAACGCTATTACTGCCAAACTATAATTTGAAGTAATATTTTTTTAAATCTTTCATCAATACAAGATGAAAGATTTATTTTTTTATCAAATAAAATTATGGAATACAAAATAAATACAATTGAAGAAGCTCTCGAAGACCTTGCCAATGGCAAAATGATTATAGTTGCTGATGACGAGGATCGTGAAAACGAAGGCGACCTTGTGGCTGCAGCAGAGCTTTGCACACCTGAAACTGTAAATTTTATGTCCACTTATGCAAGAGGATTGATTTGTGTATCAATCACCGAAGAGCGAGCAGAAGAATTAGAACTTGATGTAATGGTTCGTGATAACTCTGCATTGCATTCGACAAAGTTTACTGTTTCCGTAGATTATGCTCATGGTACAACAACTGGTATTTCTTCATTCGATCGTGCTGCTACTATACGGGCTCTTGCAGACTCACGTACAAAGCCACAGGATTTGCTTCGTCCGGGTCATATTTTCCCACTTATTGCTGTTCGAGAGGGTGTTCTACGACGTGCTGGGCATACCGAAGCATCGGTTGATTTAATGCGGCTCGCTGGATTAAAACCTTGTGGAGTAATTTGCGAAATTATCAATGACGACGGGACTATGGCTCGTATGCCTCAGCTTGTTGAATTTGCAAAGAAGCACAATTTAAAAATTATCACAGTAAAAGATTTGATTGCATATCGTTTGCGTAGCGAAAGCTTAGTCCATTGTGTTGCAAAAGCATATCTTCCGACAGAGTATGGTGAGTTTGAGTTGCTTGCATTTGAGAATGTTTACGACCGTAAAGAACATGTCGCACTTGTAAAAGGGTCTTGGGAACAAGATGAACCTGTGCTTGTGAGAGTTCATTCCGAATGTTTAACTGGTGATGTATTTGGCTCTCTTCGTTGTGATTGCGGTCCACAGTTGCATTACTCAATGCGTTTGATTGAGAAAGCAGGCAAAGGAGTAATACTTTATATGCGTCAAGAAGGCCGGAATATTGGACTTACGAATAAAATACGAGCTTATGCTTTGCAGGAAATGGGTTTCGATACAGAAGAAGCCAACGTACAACTTGGTTTCCCACCTGATGCGCGGGATTATGGAATCGGAGCGCAGATTTTACGTAATCTTGGAATTACAAAAATGCGCCTTATTACAAACAATCCCAAAAAACGCGTAGGATTGGAGAGTTATGGTATCGAGGTAGTCGAACTTGTTCCAATAGAGATTGAACCAAACGAGATAAATTATGATTATTTAAAGACAAAAAAAGAGAAAATGGGACACATTTTACATAAAATTCGATAATCATTGAAGTTGAATTTAAATATAAATAAAGGTAAACTATGTCTGATATTATTTATTTAACAAAGGAAAGGATGCAAGAACTCGAAGAAGAACTTCGATATTTGCAGATTCACAAACGTAAAGAAATCGCTGAAAAAATCGCCGAGGCTCGCTCGCACGGCGATCTATCGGAGAATTCTGATTACGATGCTGCCAAAGACGAGCAAGCTTTACTTGAAATGCGTATAGCAAAGCTTAGCCAAATTCTTGCAAAAGCTCAAGTTATAAAAGCCGAAGAATTCCCCGATGACAAAGTTTATATCCTGTCGAATGTTACATTGAAAAATTTAGCTTCAGGAGCTACACTTACCTACAAGCTGGTTAGTGCCGAAGAAGCTGATTTCGAGCAAAATAAAATTGCAGTAAATTCACCACTCGGCAAAGCAATGATGGGCAAAAAAGTTGGCGACATTGTCGAGGTAAAAACTCCAGCTGGTGTTAATAAATTTGAGATTTTATCTATATCAAAGTGAAAAATAGTAATTGAACAAATGAGCTGTCTCGTTAAAGAGGCAGCTTTTTTTATTCAAATTATTATTTAAAATATATTATTTATTTATTCGATTTTATAATTATTATTGACTAAATAAAAAATGATATTTGCATACATCTTTGTAGTAATTGCTATTTTGTTGCAATTTTTCAAATGCTGTTAGCATTGGGCGCTCCACTTGGTGAGTTTACACTTTGGGGAAAATATCCAGGAATGTTACCCCAAAAATTAAGATTAGTGGTGATCATCCAAATAATAATTCTATCTATATTCACCTTAATTGTTGCAAGTAAAGCAGGAATTGCATTCGAACCGCTGAAAAATATATCAAAATATGGAATTTGGGTCGTTGTGGTATTCTTTACATTAGGGTCGTTTATAAATTTAACTTCACCAAGTAAAAAAGAAAAAATAGTAATGGGACCTTTGAATGTAATCGCTTAAATTTGTGCTTTATTGGTCGCAATAGAGATTTGATAATTTTTTTTAATTATATAGGATTTATCGCTGGCAATCAAATTTATTTATTTTTTTAATTAGGCATAGGAAAAAGTTTAAGAAATATATTTTACTCTTAAGTTTACAATAATTACAGCTTTGAATATATTAAAATTAACAACACAATACCTTTTTGTATTTGATTTTTCTTTATTTACAAATAAAAATCATTAAAAACAAAATTTTTTTATTGGGTTAAGTACAAGGTATTAGTTTACATTTTATGAATAATAAATAATAACATTAAGCCGAGATAATTTCTTTGTCTTCAAATCAAAATTAAGTTTCGATCCTTAAAAATATTAATCATACTTAATTAAATTAACAAAAAACACATATTTTTTAAGTATTATTAAGAATTCAGCTTTTATTTAAAATTTTTTACCTGGGAAAACTTCTTATTACTATGTAAATTTTTTAATTTTTATGATTTAATGCGAATATGGATTATTATAAAATACCTTCCTTAAAAATCGGAAAGCTCGAAGCGAAAATACCTATAATTCAGGGTGGAATGGGAGTTGGTGTGTCGTTGTCAGGTTTGGCTTCGGCAGTGGCAAATGAAGGTGGTATAGGCGTTATAGCAACGGCGGGCATAGGCATGCTCGAACCAGATTTTAACAAACACTTCAAGGAAGCCAACAGAAGAGCTTTGATCAAGGAAATACGTAAAGCAAGAGAAACGACAAATGGGATTATCGGTGTCAATATAATGCTTGCTTTAACTGATTTTGATGAGCTTATGCTTATTGCCTTGAACGAAGGCGCTGATTTAATACTTCTCGGAGCAGGATTACCACTGAAAAATCCAGAAGAATTGCCTTTGGAACGATTAAAAACTATTGCGACAAAGATTGTCCCGATTGTGTCATCTTCGAAAGCAGCAAAAATTATTTTTCAATATTGGGCTCGAAATTATGACCACGTTCCTGATGCTGTAGTTGTCGAAGGACCCTTAGCCGGCGGGCACCTTGGTTATAAGAAAGAGCAAATAAACGACCCTAATTATAGATTAGAAAAAATACTGCTTGAGGTTATTTCTGAACTGAAACCGTTTGAGGAGCAGTTCAATAAAACAATTCCGGTAATTGCTGCGGGTGGAATTTATACTGGTGCTGATATTTACAGATTTTTTCAGTTAGGGGCACAAGGTGTGCAGATGGCAACAAGATTTGTTGCTACTTATGAATGCGATGCAGCACAAGAGTTCAAAGAAGCATACTTAAAATGTAAAGAAGAAGATTTAGTAATAATCGAAAGCCCCGTTGGATTACCTGCAAGAGCAACTCGCAATGAATTTATAGATGAAGTTTCTGCTGGAATAAAAAAACCATTTAACTGTCCGTGGAAGTGTTTACATACTTGTGATTTTAGAAAAGTTCCATATTGTATAGCATTGTCTCTTACAAACGCAAAACTTGGCAGATTACAAGATGGCTTTGTGTTTGCAGGAGCTAATGCCCACAGAATCGATAAAATTGTCTCTGTGAAAGAATTAATCAATACATTAATTGCAGAATACAAGGAAGCAGCAAAATTAGGATAATTTTAAATCTATTTCATTTCGGATTTAAAAAGAAGCAAATTATTTAAAACTTTTTTTTAATAAATTGTGTAATCTAATTTTTGATTGTAGATAATTACTGAAATTGATTTTTAATTTTTACAAAAAAAAATTGCGGAGGATGAGGGACTCGAACCCCCACAGGCCGAAGCCCGGCGGTTTTCAAGACCGCTGCAATACCATTATGCGAATCCTCCACAAACCGCAGTTACAAAGATAACATTTTATTATTTTTTTTGCAAATGAAAATTTAAATCATTTTTTCAATAAGACTAACATTTGCTATTTTGCTAATAATCCAATCTTTTCAATAATTTTTGGTACTTTCCTATGAAAAAACATTGCAAGAGCGATACCAATTAAATCTGCCAAAAAATCATACACTGAAGCCGTCCGTCCTGGAATGAAACTTTGGTGGATTTCATCGGAAATTGCAAATACTGTTGCAATACCAAATGTTATCAAAAGAATTTTTCCTTTAGTTAAATCAAAATTACCATTTAGATAAATCATCAGTAAAATTGTATAGACAAAATAAGCAATAAGATGCAAAATCTTATCGAAATCCCAAATGTTTACATTTGGAATTTCAATTTTCGATTGATGCGAAGCAATAAAAATTGCCACTGTTGCCAGAAAAAAAGGCATTGCTGTTATAAACTTAACACGATTTATATGCTGCACTTATCGCTTTTCCTAAGTAGTTGATAATTTCACTTGCGGTGAGACTTTCGGTACTTACTTCAGATGCATACAAATCTGCTGCTAAACCGTGGATGAATGCACCAATTGCGGAAGCTAAAGCTAAATCATCACATCTATGGGCAAAAGCTGCAATTATTCCTGTAAGAGCATCGCCTGTGCCACCACTTGCCAAACCTTTATTTCCACTTGTGCTATAATAAAGAAAATTACCATTGGTAACAATTGTTGTGCTACCTTTAAGTAATATGTTTGTATTGAATTTTTGAGCAAAACTAAGTGCTAAATCTATTCTATTGTATTCAATCTCCGTTTTGTCCAGTGCTAAAATTCTGGCAAATTCACCCAAGTGTGGTGTAATGACGATGTTCTTACTTAATTTTTCACGATAATTCACAACTCGCAAAGCATCGGCATCGAGTATTATTTTGCAAGGCAAAACATCGATTAGTTTGCTTACAAGTTCTAAAGTCTTGGTATCATTGCCAATACCAGGACCAATAGCAACAACATCGAATTTTCTAAGCTCGTTTGCGAGGAAATCGAAATTTCTTGAAGAAATAAAACCATTTGAATTAGGCGTAAGTTTCCGTTGTATAACTTCTGCACGAAGACTGGGGTGAAACACAGTGGAGAACAAATGCACAAGACCAGCACCAGCCGTGCAAGCTGCATTAGCCGCGATAGCTGCCGCGCCGGGGTAAATATCGGAACCTGCAAGAATTGCGATTCGCCCGCAATCGTATTTGTTGGCATCAACTGCAATTTGATTAAGAAGGTGGATATCCTGAGGAGCGACTTCCCACTCATCTATCAAATTCATAACTTGGCTTCTATCGAAACCAAGATAAGCAACATAAATTTCGCCGAAAATGTGTAAAAGCCTTTTATCAAGCATAGCTCGCTTTTTTGCAAACATTGTAATGGTGGCATCAGATTGAAATACATCTGGATGGAATTTACCAGTATTAGCATTAAGACCTGTTGGGACGTCAATAGCAACTTTTAAAGCTTGTGCACGGTTTGCCATTTTAAGCAATGGGATAACCAATCCACGTAAATTTTCATTACCACCAACACCTATCAGAGCATCGATAATTATATCGTAATTAAATGGCAAATTCGATAATGCTTCTTCTGTTTGTATATGAGTTATATTAATTTTTTTGTCGTTATTTTTCGCAAATTCATAATTCATTTTAGTTTCGAAGGACATTTTTGATAAATCGCCAATAACATAAATATCAACAGGTATATACTCCGAAAGCAAACGTGCAAGAGCAAAACCATCTCCCCCATTGTTCCCTACTCCGCAAAGCACAAGGCAATTTCTGAAATTAAGTCCGAAATGAGAGCGAATAATTTCCAAAGCAGATCGGGCTGCATTTTCCATCATAAGCTCCCCGCTGCTAATGCGAAGATTTTCGATTACAGCGCTATCTATTTGCTTGGACTTTTCCGATGTTATTATTGGCAACATCTTGAATTCCCAAATTTTTCAAAAAAAGGTTATTTAAAATAATAAAGTTTTTACTTATTCGCCAAATTTTAAACAATATAATTGGACATATTTTGTTTAAATAATAAAAAATTAATGATGTGGAAAAACACAGACCTGTAATAATTTTTGATGCTGAATGTGGTTTTTGCTCGTTCTGGGTGAGTTGGATAGCCCGCCGCGATAGAAAACAGCAGTTTTATTTTTCTCCGCAGGAAAGCAATTTCGCACGTAAAATTCTGGGCGAATACAATATCGATTCGGTTGTTTTGATTGAGAACGGAAAAGTTTACATAAAAGCAGCAGCAACCAAGCGAATTTTATCACATTTGAATCAGTTTTACCTCATTTTGTCTTGGTTATTAAAATTATTTCCTGAAAAATATCTCGACAAAATTTACGATTTTCTTGCGAAAAATCGAAAGAAACTCGGTTTTAGAAAATGTGACTTTCAAAGCAACATATTAAATAACATAACAACAAAGGATTAAAATAGCTGTATCTCGATTATAATCAATAACTTACATATTGGCATATATTTTGCGGTGTTAGTATTAATTTCGTCATATTTGGAGAAATGAAATGAAATGTATATTCATAATTTTAGTTTTTTTTGTAAGTTTCAGGTTATTTGCAGCAGAACCAATTGTAGAACTACCACCTTTGCCTTCTGGAAATGAGCTTGAAATTTATGAAGAGAGTGATGCACTTTTTGCATTGAAAGTGCTTGAATATTATCGTCTTGCATTGCTTTACGAAGCACAGTTGAAAATTATGGGGTTAACTCCTTCAAATCCAACAGCTGTTCCGTCACTTGATGAGCTGACAGAAGCTGATCAACGTACATTGCGGCGATATTATATGCAAGCAGACGGTTTGCGACGTCAAGTGTTGGAGGCTCCCGATGGGCTTTTCAATCGAAAAATTCAAGAGTTACGCGATAGAATTGAAAAATTAAGCAATGATAATTTTATATTGCAGGAACAAATCTATCGGCAAAACCTTGAGCTTATCTCGGCAAACTTTTATCGCAGCCGTTATCGTGATATGATAAGCCAAATTGATAGCTTGCGACGCATCCTTGATGTTATGTTCTATGATTGCAATGAAAAAAGCTGGCAATCTGCTGATCGCATACGTCAAGCATACGATAACTGGAAAAGCAGTGCGTCAATTTTATCTATCGGGCTTACTGGAAATTATCTAAATTACAACGATAATCGTTTGGATGCAAATATTTCACCAGGAGTAGCTGTTGTATTTAATCCAAGCCCAATTTTCGGTATGGGGCGAATTTTGGATATGTGGACTGAATATACATACCAGATCATTGAAGCAACAAGGCGTATAAACAACCGTGACGTCGATATGGAATATAAAACCGATTATATTGCAACTGGTGTTAATTTGAATGTACCACTTTCGGAGGTAATGAAAATTGAAAACTTTTATCTTGGTTTAAAAGGTGGATATGGTTTCTTTTGGGGTAGCTCACGACTACCTAACACAGAACTTGCATCTAAAAAATGGCAAGGTCAGACTGTACGGTTTGAGCTTATGGCAACAAACTTCAGTCGGTTTCATTTTCCGATAGGCGTTTTTGCAGTGTACAGTTTTAATAATTACTCGAAAGATCTTGTATTTCCGGCATTTGGTGGTGATTTAAATTTAGGGCGTCCTTGGACAACAAGTTTTCAACTTGGAATACGCTTTTCATTATGGCAAACTGTTTCAACCACTATTTATTAGGTAGTGTGATGAGAAAAATAATAATACTTTCGTTTGCATTATTTGCAATCTTATCAATTGTGAGTGCCCAACAATCAAGAATAAAGCAGTTGGAGCGGAAATCGCAGCAATACATAGAACAAGGCAACTATCGCAAAGCAATCCAAACGCTCGAAGAAGCCGATAAAATTCAAAGAAGCAGCAATGCAATTCAAATTTTAACCGACGACAATATTGCACGTGCTTCGCGATTTGTGAAGTTAGCGCATACATACATCAATAATGGTGATTATGGAAAAGCTTTAGAAAATTTAGAGCGTGCTCGAAAGCTTATAGGCAATAAACGTAGTTGGGATGCAAGATATTGGCTTGCTGCAATTGATGAAGCGTACGGAACAGCATATAAAAAAATGAAGTTTTATGATATTGCACAGCGTTATCTAAATTCCGCATTAGATCAATACAAAAAGCTTGTATCAATGCGCGAAGGGAGTCCAGAAGCTCTGCGAATACTTATCGCTAATCTTGAAACTGAACTTAACGACATTTCTAACACAAACATATCAAACACAACATTAAATTTAGATAACCAAAAATTGCGCACATTGCCATCTCAATTGCCAGCGTTTTTAGAAAACTTAAGCCTTTCTGGGAATCGTTTTCGTGATTTTCCCAGCGAATTAGCGAATTTTAAGAATTTAAAAGTTATAAATTTGGCAAATAATTCTATATCTGATGTAAAATTTGATTTCGGGAGTTTGCAACAACTTAAATGGCTTAATTTATCGAACAATAAAATAAAAACGCTCGATGAAACAATTAGTAAAGCTCAAAATCTCGAATATATTGATCTATCGAACAACAAACTTAAAGCTTTGCCAGTTGGTATTTCAAATTTAAAAAATCTAAAAGTATTAAACTTAAGAAACAACAAATTGCCATTTTCAGCAATAAAAAAACTATTGCAAGCAATGCCCAAGACTAACATAATTCATGATGAATACATACAAAAAGGAGAGAGCGTAGAAGAGTAAAGAATGCGAAGATAAGAAACTAATCTACGCGCCTCTGTGGTGAAATGAAAACCACAGAGGAAACAGCATAGATATGTGTAAAAAAATTTTAATTTATGGTTGATTCGGTTTTAGGAGCGATTTGTTCTTGAGAACGAGCATTTAAACTCATCGATTTAATTGCATTAAGTGCTTGCAATGAAATAGGTGGCAATTCTTCGCCACGAATAACCGCTTCGAGCTCTTCGGATGTAAGAGTTTCACGTTCGAGCAAAATTTTAGATGTTTTATGCAAAAGTTCGAGATTATCACGAAGGATTTGTTCTGCTTTGTTTGCACAACCAACAAGAATTTTACGGACTTCGTTATCTATTTGCTGAGCTGTTAGCTCGCTATGGTCGCGTGGTTGAGCAATTTCTTTGCCGAGGAAAACTTCTTCTTGATGATGAGCAAAGGTTATAGGACCGATTTCCTCGCTCATACCCCAATCGCACACCATTTTGCGAGCAAGCTGTGTTGCCCGCTGTAAATCATTTGCAGCACCAGTTGTAAGAGTGCCGAAAACAATTTTTTCAGCAGCACGACCAGCAAGAAGAGTTATAATTTGCGTTTCTATATAATCTTTTGTAAGTGAGTGCTGGTCTTCATTTGGAAGAAAAGTAGTAACGCCGAGAGCTCGCCCGCGTGGGATAATAGTAACTTTGTGTACTTTATCAGCATTTGGAAGGAAAAAACGCACAAGCGCGTGCCCCATTTCGTGATATGCGGTCATTTCTTTTTCTTTTTGCGAAATGACTAAACTTTTTCTTTCCACACCCATAAGGACTTTGTCTTTTGCTTGTTCGAAATCATACATTGTTACAACATCACTATTACGTCGAGCTGCAAAAAGTGCAGCTTCGTTGACAATATTTGCAATATCGGCACCAGACAGCCCAGGAGTAGATTTTGCTAAAAGCTCCAAATCAACGTCTTTACCAAGTGGAAGTTTTTTAGTATGCACTCGGAATATACCCTCGCGCCCTTTAACATCAGGGCGATCAACAACTATATGGCGATCGAAACGTCCTGGACGCAGCAAAGCTGGATCTAATACGTCGGGTCTATTAGTAGCTGCAATGATTATAATTCCACTATTTTGCTCGAATCCATCCATTTCGACAAGCAATTGGTTGAGTGTTTGCTCACGTTCGTCGTGTCCGCCCCCGAGCCCAGCACCGCGATGACGCCCAACAGCATCAATTTCATCGATAAAAACAATGCAGGGGGAATTCTTTTTAGCTTGCTCAAAGAGATCGCGAACGCGACTTGCACCGACACCGACGAACATTTCAACAAAATCTGCACCAGAGATTGAGAAAAAAGGAACGCCTGCTTCGCCTGCTACAGCTCTTGCAAGCAATGTTTTACCTGTGCCCGGAGGACCTAAAAGCAGAACACCTTTAGGAATTTTGCCGCCTAACCGCTGGAATTTTGCTGGATCTTTAAGAAATTCAATTATTTCCATAAGCTCAAATTTAGCTTCATCGGCGCCCGCAACATCTTGAAAAGTAACTTTATTTTGGTTTTCTGTAAGTAAACGGGCACGTGATTTCCCAAAATTGAAAATACCGCGAGTAGAGTTGCCCCCGGACATTCGACGAATAATGAAAATGTAAAGACCTATTAGCAAAATCCATGGTAAAATGGACAATATCGCTCCCCACCAAGCATTTTCGCCACTCTCGTAAGTGATGCGTATGCCTTTTTCTCGCCAAAGCTTTTCGGTTTCACTATCGAGTACACCGAGTTTGGTTGTAAAACGTTTGATTTCGCGAGGTTTACCTTCGAAAGTTATTGTAACAGGCTCTTTCAAAACACCTTTGAACTCAATATCGTTGAAAGATGTTTTCACAATCTTAGCTGATGCTATTAAATCTTGATCCAAAAAGCTTGTATATTCTGTATATGATATAGGCCACTCTTGACTCGGATTACCTTGCTGGAAAAGTACATATACAGTAAAGACAGATGCAATCAAAATCATCCAGATCATCATATTTCGGAAAAACTGCTGTTCTTGCTTAGGGTCGTCCATCCTACGATTGTTTCTCGGAATTTGCTTATTATCACGATTTTCACTCATTAAATCCCTCCAAAAGGCAAATTATTACTTTTTCAAAAATATATTAAAACTAATAGACGTTTAATTTTTTTCTTAATTTTATTTCAGAAATCAACAAATCAATTAGTCTTCACTAATTTTTATTTTTAATCGTTTTAAAATTTTTAGTATATTTGCACGTTAATAAATAATATATTTATAAGATTTTTAAAGGAGTATTTATGAAAAAAACAATTTTAGCATTTTTTGCTGCTTTATTTATGCTCAGCATTAGCGTTGTAGCACAAAATCTCAAAGAAGCTAAGTTTTCCGCTAATATGACTTGCAATACTTGCGTTGGGAAAATAGAAAAAGCTTTGAAAGCTGAAGCTGGTGTTGCAAAATATAAAGCTGATTTAGCTTCGAAAACAGTTACTGTTTCATATGATGCAGATAAAATAAACGAGAACAAAATTAAAGATGCAATAGCAAAACTTGGGTACACAGTTGAAAATGTAAATGAAATCAAAGCAACAAAAACTGATGTTAAATCCACTTCAAAAGATGGATGCTGCTCCGACAAAAAAGCAGGCTGCAATGATAGCAAAACAGGTAAAAAATGTAGCGGAAAATGCAATTAATAATTATCTAGGTGTAATATAAAAATAGGGCTGTCTTCTTTGAAGAACAGCCCTTTTTGCAAGTGAAGAGTAAATTAATTAATTGGGTAAACAGAAACTTTTTTACGTGTTTTGTCCTTAGGTTCAAATTTAACTACACCATCAATAAGTGAATAAATAGTGTAGTCTTTGCCTAAACCAACATTTTTCCCAGGATGAAATTTAGTACCACATTGGCGAACGATGATGTTGCCTGCTACGACTTTTTCGCCACCGAAAACTTTAACACCGCGATATTGTGGATTGGAATCGCGCCCATTTTTCGATGATCCGCCGCCTTTCTTATGAGCCATAATTACCTCTATAATTTATTAATTATTTACTTAATTTACGCTGCTAATTTCAATTTTAGTATATAACGGACGAAAGCCGTTCAACTTCCGGTATCCTTTGCGACGTTTTTTGTGGAACACGAGCACTTTTTTGCCTTTAGCGTGTTCGAGAATTGTAGCTTTTACGCTACCATCTAAGTATGGTGTCCCAACTTGGATATTTCCGTCGTTGTTTTTTAGCAGAATTTTGCTGAACTCAACAGTGTCGCCTGGATTACCCTTCAAATGTGGCACAACAAGTTGAGCTTTTTCTTTAACTTCGTATTGTTGCCCTGCTATTTCAACTAATGCTACTAACATTTTTATCCTCAATTAAGCTTATAATTTTTTAACAATTTTAGAACTTGCAATTTATAAATATTTATATTTTTATCCAAATAATTTATTTAAAATTTTCGATTTCTGCAAGTGAGACAGAAACTGTTTTTGATACTCCGACTTCCTGCATAGTAACACCATACAACGTATTTGCAGCTGTCATTGTTCTTTTGTTGTGTGTAACGATGATGAATTGGGTATTATTACTGAACTGTCGGATTAAGTAGAGAAACTTATCAATATTTGCATCATCGAGCGGAGCATCCACCTCGTCAAGTATGCAAAATGGAGATGGTTTAACTAAATATATTGCAAACAGTAGTGCAATTGCTGTTAATGTTTTTTCACCTCCAGAAAGTTGCTCGATCGAAGTAGGGCGTTTATTAGGCGGCTTGGCAATTATTTCAATATCCGTTTCGAGCAATTTCCCTTCATCGATACGCAATTCAGCTTCACCTTCTTCGCCGAAAAGTGTTTTGAAAAGTATCTTGAAGTTATTATGAATTTTCTCATAAGTTTCTGAAAAATTACGCTCTGCGGCTAAATTTATTTCTGCAATTGTTTCTTTCAATGTTTTTTCTGCATTTAGCAAATCATTAATTTGATTTTCATAAAATGCAAGGCGTTCGGTTTCTTTTTCGTACTCTTCGAGAGCTAAGAAGTTGACATTTCCTAATGCATTAAGTTTATTTTTAATTTCTATAATCTTAGTTTTTGCATCTTCAACATTAAAGTCTTCCGGTATTTTAGGGAGTGGCACTTCAAAGTTAGTTTGGTAATCTTCGATAAGTTTATTTTTAATAGATTCAGCTTGAACATTTATTTCACTTAGTTTTATTTCTGTCTGGTAGAGCGCATCTTTAAGTTTATTATAATCAGAATGCAAATTGCTAAGCACTTCGTTATATTGATTTATTTGTTCGCTTAAACTGTTTTTATCACTTTTAAGAAAGTCATTTTTATTTAACAAATTTTGATATTCTGTTTTTAATTTTTCTAAATTACTACTTTCGGATATAATTTTATCTGAGAGCTCTTCGGATAAGCGACCCCCGTTTAGTAATTCTTCTTGCTTTTGCTGTATTTTAATTTCGAGTGATCTTAAAATTTGTAGTAAACGTTTTTTATCATTATCTTTTGAATTCAATTCAGAATTTAATTTAGCAAGTTCAATTTCAATTGATTTGATATCATCATCTATTTTGCGGATTTGGATATCGATTTTAGCAAGATTGGAGTTAGTTACAGCAAATTCTTCTTTTGCAATTTGTAGGGCAGCTGTGTTCTCGTGAATCTTTTGTTCTAATAATTCAACCTCGTTAGATATTTCGACTATTTCTTCTTCTATTTGCGTGTTGCTTTGAGATACAATCTCATAGCTTTGCTCTAAAGCTTGTCTGCGTAGTTCAGTTTGAGCAATTTTTTGTTCGAAATTTCTCAGATTTGATTCTGCTTGACGCACATTTGTAGTAAGCAAATGTATGTCGATAAGTTTAAGCTCTTCATTAATATCGGAAATTTGTTTTTCAAACTCATCGATGGCATTATTCAGTTCTGCAATAGAAGACTGAACTTTTTCGATTTTTTCTTTTCGTCCAAGTTTGCTTTGTTTTTCTTTTTGTTCGGAGCCGCCGTATATATAGCCTGATTTATGGACGAATAGCCCTGTTTTAGATACCGCACAATTGCATTTGCCGGTACTAACAAGTTCTATAGCAGCAGTGTCGTTATCAGTTATTAGGCAAGTGCCTAAGATTAACTGCAAGAAGTTGCGAACTTTTTCATCACAACGAATTATATCAAAGAAAGACATTTGTGCAAGAGTATTTTCGTCTGATTTTGGGTTTTCTGGTATTAGATCTTTTGCAATGAAAGCCGCTTGACCCTTTTTAGATTGTTTTAAAAGATCGACTGCATTTGCAGCTTCTGAGACACTATCGACGAAATAGAAATCAGCCAAATAGTTAAGCACAGCGATAACGGGGACTAAATATTCGTCGTCAGTGGCAACGAGTTCTGCAAGCTGATTTATTTCAGAGTTTTTTCGCAATTCGGTGGAATTCCTTATAAATTGGGCTGTTTGGTTTGTATCAACAATCGATTTCAAGAATTCGAGAGTATTTTTCTTTGATGAAACAGCATTTTTTTTATCGTTTAGTTTAATTTTTAAACTTTCAATACGGTTTTGGAGAGCTAGTTGACGTTCTTTTTCACTTGCAAGGAGCTTTTCAGCATATAGTAAATCATTTTGTAGTTGAGCTCTTTTATTTTCGACACCTTCAAGTTCAGCATTTATTTCTTTAATTTGCAATTCTAAGCGACGGGCTTCTTCGAAATTACCTTGCACTTTACGTTCGAGCATTTTTTTTCGGTCAAGGCTGCGATTTTGTTGATTTTTTAAGTTATTAATTGAGCTTTGCAAAGTGAAAACTTTTTCGTTAGCAGAATCAGCAAGACTTTTAGCTTCATTTAGCTGGTTTGAAATGCTAATTTTTTCTTCTTTAGTAACGGAAAGTTTATTTTCAAGTTCAGTAATTAACTTTTGTATGTTTTGTATTTCGAGTTCGATATTTTGTATTTCAGATTGCGATTGTTCGATATTTCGGTGTGCAATTGAAATTTCATTTTCGATTTTATCTCTGGATTGATTTAAATTATTGAGCTTTTCTGTTGATACAGCAATGCTTTTTTCTAAATTTGAGATTTTTTCTTGTAAAACGGCTTCATCAGCAATAAGCAAATTATACTGATTTTCTAAAACAGTATATTTTTCTTTAAGCTGACGAATTTGCCGCTCGGTTTCGCTCGCGTCAAACTCAAGTTTTATTTTTTGTTGATTTAGCTTACCAATTTCTTCTTTTAATCGAAAAGATTTATCGTTTAGAATATTATAATTTTGAATGAGGAGCGAGCTTTCAAGCGATTTATACTCGGACATAAGATTATTATAGCGACGTGTTTTTTGAGCTTGACGCCCGAGCGATGCAACATTTTTACGCACTTCATCTAATATATCTTGGACACGTGTAAGATCTGCTGTAACAGTTTCGAGCTTTTTAGCCGCTTCTTTGCGGCGAAGTTTGTATTTTTTTATGCCAGCAGCTTCTTCAAAAAGTGCACGACGCTCTTCAGGACGACCGCTCAAAATAGCTTCGACCATTTTAAGCTCGATAACAGAATAAGAATCCGCACCGAGCCCTGTATCCATAAATAAATCAACAATATCTTTAAGTCTGCATTTGTTTTTATTTATTAGATATTCACTTTCACCATTGCGGAAAAGACGGCGAGTAACAGTAACTTCAGAGTATTCACTTGGAAGGATGCCTTTTGTGTTTTCGAGCGTGAGTGAAACTTCAGCCATACTAAGAGGTTTACGATTTTTAGTACCATTGAAAATCACATTTTCCATAACATCTGAGCGTAAAACGGATGTTTTCTGCTCACCAAGCACCCAACGAATTGCGTCAACAATGTTCGATTTACCACAGCCATTTGGTCCGACAATTGCCGAAATTCCTCCGTTGAATTTCAGTATTGTTTTCTGAGCAAAAGATTTAAAACCTACTATTTCGAGTTTACTTAAATACATATTTCAATGAAAAAGATTTTTGAAATTAATCGAACTTCAAAAATACATTTTTTTCTTTATAAAATAAAAAATGAGAATTGCACATTTTTAATATCACAATAAAATAAATTTTAGAGTAGCATAAACAATTACAATATCTTAATATCGTTATCTTAATATCGTTTTAAATAAAAAAATCAGGTTTTAAATTATGATGATGATTGTTATTTTCATTTTACAAATATTACTAAATTACTCAATTACGGAGTACAGAGCAATGAAACCAAATACTCTAACACCAGAAGAAGAGCGAATAATAATTCACAAAGCTACAGAACGACCGTTTTCAGGCAAATACAATGATCATTTTGAGAAAGGCACTTATATATGCAAGCAATGTGGCGCAGCACTTTACCGTTCGAGCGATAAATTTGCTTCGCACTGCGGTTGGCCCTCGTTCGATGATGAAATACCGGGCGCAATTCGAAGAGAACTAGATGCTGATGGTGTTCGCACTGAAATATTATGTGCTAATTGTGGTGCTCACTTGGGACACATTTTCGAAGGTGAAAGTTTAACAGAAAAGAATGTGCGACATTGTGTAAATTCGCTTTCGATGGATTTCTTACCATATGAAAACATAAAGCGTACTAAAAAAGCAATATTTGCAGCTGGTTGTTTTTGGGGAGTTGAATATTATTTCAAGAATGCACCAGGCGTCCTTCGTACACGTGTTGGGTACACAGGCGGCAAAACAAAATATCCAACTTATAAGGAAGTTTGCTCGAACACAACAGGACACGCCGAGGCTATAGAAGTAATTTACGACCCACAAGCTACAAATTTCGAGGAACTTTGCAAGTTGTTCTTCGAAATTCACGACCCAACACAACTGAACCGACAGGGACCAGACATAGGCGAGCAATACCGCTCTGCCGTATTTTATTTGAACGATGAGCAACGGGCAATTACTTTAAAATTAATCGATATACTCAAAAGTAAAGGTTTAGATGTAGTAACCGAAGTAACTCCAGCGATGCCATTTTATGAAGCTGAGGATTACCATCAGGATTATTACACAAAAACAGGTAAGCAGCCCTATTGTCATTTTCGGGTAAAGAAATTTTAGTTGCAAAATTATAAAAAATAAATTAATTTTGTATTTCCAAAATGGCGGTCTTAGCTCAGTTGGTAGAGCACCAGATTGTGGCTCTGGGTGTCACGGGTTCAAATCCCGTAGATCGCCCCAAAAAAGAAATCGTTCGTAAATTTTAATTAGAGCGGTTTCTTTTTTTTATTTTATGAACTTTTTTATTAAAAAATCGTAAATTAATTATTTGTTTTTACAAATTTTTCGGAAGTTTTATGGTTAAAAGAATTATCAAAGGTTTTCTTCCGCTATTTGCAATGATATTATTTTTAGGAGGGCAGAGCTCTATGTGTCAGATGAAACCAATTCAATTTACAAAAGACACTCTTGAGAATGGTTTACAGGTGATATATCACGTAGATCGTTCTGCTCCAGTTGTTGCAACAATTGTGCATTATCGCGTTGGTTCTCGTGATGAAGACCCACAGAAAACAGGTTATGCTCATCTTTTTGAACATTTGATGTTCGAAGCAACAACAAATATTCCGCGTGCCTCGATCGATAAATATGTGCAAGAAGCTGGTGGCGATTTGAATGCACATACTTCATTCGATGAAACTGTTTACTACTTACGCTTGCCATCAAATGAAATCAAATTAGCACTATGGATCGAGTCCGAACGTATGCGTGGATTATTGCTTGAGCCTGTGGGCGTTGAAACACAACGTGGTGTTGTTATCGAAGAGCTGAAGATGCGACGCAACAACCAACCATATGGAACACTGCTCGATGAAGTTTGTAATGCTTTGTTCCCGGGGAGCTCATATCAATGGACTACTCTTGGTTCAGAAGAGCATTTAAAAGTTGCTACAATCGAAGATTTCCGCAATTTTTATAACAATTTTTACCAACCGAACAATGCAACGCTTGTTATTGCAGGTGATATTGACATAGAAGAAACACGAAAATACGTTCAACAGTACTTCGTAGAACTTCCAAAAGCACCAGAACCAAGACGCAATGATTTCAGAATTCAGCCTATGTCAGGCGAAGTGCGTAAGCAAATAGACGACCCCAAAGCACAATTGCCGGCAATTTTTGTTGGTTTCCGAGCACCTGCACTTGGGGATTTAGATTACTACCCAATGACAATACTGCTCGACGTACTTTCCGCTGGTGAGAGCTCACGCCTATATCAAACAATTGTGGACATAGAACGGTTAGCTGCCCAAGCTGGAGCTTTCCCATTTGCACTGGAAAAGTCTGGTATGGCTGCTTTCTATGCTATAGCCAACCCGAATAAAAAATTGGATGATATAGAAAAGTTGATTTTTAAGGAAATCGATAAAGTTATAGAAAAAGGTATAACCGACGAAGAGCTAACAAAAGCAAAGAATATCAAGGAATCAGAATTTATCTTCAGCAAAAAAGATGTGATGGAAAAAGCTCAAACACTTGCTCGATACAATAGCTATTACAATGATCCATCATTAATTAATGATGAATTGAAAAAGTTTCTTGCAGTAACAAAAGATGATGTACAGCGCGTGGCAAAAACTTATTTCGGCACAAAAAATCGTGTTATTTTGTATTATGTTCCAAAAAAATCGAGCTAAAAAGGAGTAAACAATGAGAAAAATTATATTATTAGTAACAATTATATGTGTTTTTATGACAAATTTAAATGCTCAAATAAATCGAAGTGAGCGTCCAGAACCACTTCCAGAGACAGAATTCAATTTCCCGAATCATACACTTCATAAATTAAAGAATGGGCTAAAAGTATTCATCATAGAAGATAAGGAGCAGCCAACTATTGCATTTCGTTTGCTTGTGGCTGGTGGTACTTCAATGGATGGCGAGCTCCCCGGAACCGCAGAGCTTATGGCAGGGCTGCTTACAAAAGGCGCTGGCAAAATGAAAGCCCTCGATATTGCTAAAACTATTGATGGTATTGGTGCATCAATTTCAACTCGTGCAACAAGAGAAGCTGTTGTCGTTTCAGCGTCTGGACTTAAGAAGCATTTGAAAACAATACTTGATGTTTACAAAGAAGTTATAACAAAGCCAACTTTTCCCGAAGAGGAACTTGAAAAACTTGCAGAACAAATGATTGCTAATCTTCAATACGAAAAATCCCAGCCAACTGAAATTGGGCAAACATTGGCACGAAAAGTAATTTATGGTGATAATCATCCTTATGCACTCAAAGCAACTGAGAATACAATAAGTAAAATCGGAATAAAAGAAATTCGCAATTATTACAACAAATTCTTTATGCCAAATAATGCGACATTGGCTGTGATTGGTGATGTGAGTCCAAAAGAAATTATAGCTGACTTAGAAAAAGCATTTGGAGATTGGAAATCTGGGAAAGCCCCAGAAATCAAGTTACCCGAACCAAAGCCACAACCATTGGGCGTTTATTTCATACATAGACCTGCCTCCGACCAAACAACTTTGATAGTAACAAATCTTGGCGTATCATATAAAGACAAAGATTATACATCGCTCGATATGGCTGCAAAAATAATCGGTTCGGGTTTTGGCGGACGCCTTTTCCGCACCTTACGCGAGAAATACTCATTTACTTACACACCTTGGGGTTATCTGACAACATCTAAGTACATAAATCGCTTTGCTTGCGGAGCAGATGTTAACCGTGAAAAAACAGATTCTTCGCTAAATGTAATTTTTGAACAAATCTCCTCGCTTGCGAGTGATGGACCAACTGACGATGAGCTAATGAGAATGAAACGATATGTTAGTGGACAGTATAAATTATCTTTCGAAAGCTCAGATTTTATTGCTTCATTAATACAACAAGCTGATTTTATGGGAATTCCTCTTGATTATTACAAAAACTATACAAAAATTATTGACGAAATGACACCGAACACAATTAGATATGCCACTTATACTTATCTTGATCCTAAAAAAGCACGAATTATAGCCGTTGGCGATCCTTCAATACGCCCTATGCTCGAGCAATTTGGAACAGTGTTTGATTTTAACATTGATTTAGAGCCGCTATCTGGACCAAATGCAAAGATGGAAAGCGTATCACTTTCGGCAAAAGAGCTGATGGAACGTCATCGGAAAGCACTTGGTGGTAATGCAATTGATAACATTCAGACAATAAAGAAAGTTGCAAAGTCAAAGGTAAATTTTGGTGGTGGGCAGCAGATCGAAGGTGAAATTACACAACTTATCAAATCGCCCGCAAAAATGTATATGAAGCTCGATATGCAGATGTTCCAGCAGGAAATTTGGGTTGATGGCAATGAAGCTTATGTTAATGCATTTGGCGAAATGTCTAAATTGGAGGGATTGCAACTTGAACAAATGAAATTCGAAGCGACCCCATTTGCTACTTGCAAATTACTTGATTTGGGATACAAAATTGATATCAAAGGCAAGCAAAACGGTCAAATTGTTACAATTGTTACTTCACCTACAAACATTCAATCCACCTTCTATTTCGACGAGAAAACATATCTGCTTACTAAATATGAAACAGTTGAAGAATCCCCGCAAGGACCGGCACCGCTTACTGTGAAGTTTTCAAACTGGATTGATATCCAAGGCGTAAAACTTCCTGAAAAGTTCGAGAACATATCAACAATGCTTACAATGATTAATGACTTCAAGTACGAATTAAATACTCCAATGGATGATAGTATTTTTAAAGCTAATAAATAAGTTCTAAGATAAGTATTAACTATAAGCTATTTTAAAGAATGATAATTTTTATAGGAGCAACCTTTTGGCTGCTCCTATTTTTTATTTGACTACTGGTTAACGAAATACTCAGTAACTTAAAATTCTGGTTGAGTAAGAAAATCGTCTAAGACACCTTTAGATTTGCTTTCATTTTGAATATTTATTAGCTTTTCGATATATTTGCCAATGATGTCGAATTCGAGATTTACTTTATCACCTACTCGGTTTAACTTTAATGTTGTGGTTTCCCAAGTATGTGGAATTATGGAAACCATAAATCTATTGTTCTCGACTTTTGCAGTAGTAAGACTAACTCCATCGATACAAATTGAGCCGGTGCGGACGACGTATTTAGAAAATTCTTTTGGATAGGTAACCCATATAAGAACTGCTGTTGCAAGGTGTTGTATATTAGTTATAACGCCAACGCAATCAACATGTCCTTGCACAATGTGTCCTCCCATTCGGTCAATGGGTCTGAGAGCTCTCTCTAAATTAACCAAGCTACCATTTTTTAAAGCACTTAAAGTAGTTTTCGAGAGCGTTTCTTCGACAGCTGTAACAGTGAAAACATCGTTTTGCACAGCTATTACAGTTTGGCAAACACCATTTATAGCAACAGAATCGTCAATTTTCAAGTCTTCCAGAATTTTTTTTGCTTGAACAGAAATCTTGCAACTGCCGCTATTCCGTTCAATTCTTTTAATAGTCCCAATTTCTTCTATAAGTCCTGTGAACATAAAAGCTCCCTTTTCTCCAAAAATATAAAACTTTTGGTTAAAAAGGAACGTATAAATTTATGTTTTATCTATTACATACCACGGCGATATTTCCCACCAATTTCGTAAAGCACTTGGGTGATTTGCCCCATAGTTGCATGCTCGACAGTTTCAAGCAATTCCTCGAAAATATTACCGCCGCTTAGTGCAGCATTTTTTAGCTTTTCAAGTGCAAGAGCGGCTTTGTCCTTATGACGGTCTTTGAATTCATTAACAACACGCAAGCGTTCGTTTTTTTCTTCGATACTTGCACGAGTAATTTTCATATTATCATATGAATTCACAGCGTTTTCGTTTATGAATGTGTTTACCCCTATAATTGGATATTCACCGCTTTGCTTTAGCATTTCATAATACATAGATTCTTCTTGAATTTTTGAACGCTGATATTGTGTTTCCATAGCCCCGAGCACACCACCACGACGCGAGAGTCTATCGAATTCCTCTAAAACAGCTTCTTCAACCAAATCAGTTAAATATTCGATAATAAAAGAGCCTTGGTTGGGATTTTCATTTTTCAACATACCGAATTCTTTTGACAGAATCAGTTGAATAGCCATAGATCGGCGGACAGATTCTTCGGTTGGTGTGGTAACAGCCTCGTCGTATGAATTGGTGTGCAAAGAATTACAATTATCATAAAATGCAAGCAATCCTTGCAAAGTAGTTCGTATGTCGTTGAAATCAATTTCCTGAGCATGAAGCGAGCGCCCTGATGTCTGGATATGGTATTTTAGCTTTTGGCTCCTTTCATTAGCACCATAGCGATATTTCATAGCCACCGCCCATATACGACGTGCCACACGCCCAATCACGGAATATTCTGGATCCATACCGTTTGAGAAGAAGAAAGATAAATTTGGAGCAAAATCATCTACTGGAATACCTCGATTGAGAAAATATTCGACGTAAGTGAAGCCGTTTGCAAGGGTAAAAGCAAGCTGTGTGATGGGATTTGCTCCTGCTTCGGCAATGTGGTAACCGCTAATACTTAATGAGTAGTAGTTTTTAATTTTATTTTTGGAAAGATATTCTTGCAAATCTCCGATCAATTTCATTGCAAAATCTATGGAAAAAATACAGGTGTTCTGCCCTTGATCTTCCTTTAACATATCTGCTTGGACAGTGCCACGAAGGCGACGGAAAACGCTGATGCGGAAATCGTTTTTCTCATCAGGAGAAAGCTCGATACCTTGTTCGGTCAGTTTTTTAAGCTCACGCTTATATGCTGTTAGAAAATAAAATGCAACCATAATTGGCGCAGGCGCATTAATTGTCATCGAAACAGAAGTAAGTGGATCTGTTAAATCAAAGCCCTCGAAAAGCTTATCCATATCGTCGATATTACAAACGGATACACCGCTTTCGCCTATTTTGCCATAAATATCAGGTTGCTCGACTGGATCCTCTGCATAAAGAGTGATACCATCGAAAGCAACAGATAGGCGTTTAGCTTTGTCATCTTTGCAGAGGAAATGAAAACGTTTGTTTGTTCGTTCGGGCGAACCTTCACCTGCAAACTGTCGTTTTGGATCTTCGTAAGTGCGTTTTAAAGGGAAAACGCCCGCTGTAAATGGGAAATATCCCGGCAAATTTTCTTTGTAGAAGAATTTTACAAGTTCGTAATATGATTTATATTGTGGAGTAGCAACTTTTGGGATTTGTGAACCGCAGATAGAGATATAATTAAGCGGAACTTTAACCTCGCGATCATCAACCCTATAAGAAAATTCATCTTGAAGGTATTTTTCTTTTATTAAATCCCATTTTGATAAAAAATCCAAAGTATCTTTGCTTAATTCTGATTTTAATTTTTCGATTATTTGAATAAGTTTTTCGTCATAAGAATCATTTTGCAAAAGAACTAAAGTTTGCTCTGCTGCTTGTAGTTTTTGAGCTTTTTCAGCTTCGTGTTCGATTTTTCTATGATAATCACGCACAGTTTGAGCTATATCAGAGAGATAATTTATTCGTTTGTGGCTTATTAAACTTTCGACTTTGGTTTGATTTGTGTCTAAAATATTTCTGGTATTTGGTTTAAGATCGATCGATAGAGAAAAATCGCTATTCAATTTATCAACTAAATCAAGAAAAAGCTTGTTAATACCAGCGTTGTTGAACTTATTTGAACTTGTTGCATAAATTGGTAAGCCAAGTTCCTCAAGTTTTTTGCTTTTATCAGGTCTTATATTTCGAGAACGCAGATAATGAATAGAAACTTCACGGAAAGCATCTTCGGAGCCGATTTTTTCGAACTTATTTATAGCAATAAAATCAGCTATGTCAAGCATATCAATCTTTTCGAGTTGAGATGGAGCACCGAATTCAGCAGTCATAACGTATAGCTTCAGATCACTTATTTCGGCAACTTTGCTATTTCCCTGTCCAATGCCACTTGTTTCAACAAAAATGAGATCATAACTGAAAGCTTTGGCAAGTTTTATTGCATCATAGAGACTTGATGAAAGCTCATTTTCGTTCTGACGTGTAGCAAAACTACGAAAATAAACACGATCGTTGTAAATTTGGTTATAGCGAATACGATCACCTAATAAGGCACCACCGGTTGTGCTTTTAGTTGGATCAACTGCAAAAATTGCAATTCTTATATTATGTGTATAGCTACACAATCTGCCTACAATTTCATCAATAACTGAGCTTTTACCGCTGCCACCTGTGCCCGTTACACCTATTACTACTGAATGATTTAATGCTTTTGGAGCAAGTAGTTCACGCAATTGACGCAGTTGTTCTTCTGTTCCATTTTCTAGGACTGAAATTAATTTTGAAAAAGCTATGATATCATTATTTTTGCTAAACAATTTACTAATATTAGTAGCTAACTTCTTTTTTTTAGTTATAATACGATTCATTATATCATCTGCGATTCCATCAATACCGAGCTTTTGACCATCAGTAGCGTGGTAAATGCGTTCAACACCATATTTTTCGAGATCTGCAATTTCGCTTGGAAGAATTACGCCTCCACCACCACCAAAAACTAAGATATCGTCGCTTTGAAGTTCTCTTAGTTTATCAATTGTGTAACGGAAAAATTCGTTGTGCCCACCTTGATAAGAACTAATTAAAATTGCATCTGCATCTTCTTCGATAGCTGTTTTAATAATTTCAGAAACGGAGCGATTGTGCCCCAAGTGGATTACCTCAGCGCCACGTTTTTGCAAGAAACGGCGGAATAAATTGATGGAAACATCGTGCCCATCGAATAGAGCTGCTGCAGTAACAACACGAACTGGCATAATGAACTCCGCATTATTTCAAAATGTGTCTTGCAATAACTAAACGTTGAATTTCGCTTGTTCCTTCGTAAATTTCAGTTATTTTGGCATCACGATAGTATCTCTCAACATTGAAATCTTCCGTATAGCCATAACCACCATGAATTTGAATGGCTTTTCGAGCGGCATCCATCGCAACTTCAGAAGCTTTAAGCTTAGCCATAGCAGCAAAAGCAGAGTAATCCATCTTTTTGTCCTTCATAAGAGAAGCTCGATAGGTAAGAAGCCAAGCGGCATCGTATTCAACTTTCATATCTGCAAGCATCCATTGAATAGCTTGAAAATTTGAAATAGGTTGGTCAAATTGATAACGTTCTTTACTGTACTTGACAGCATCTTCAAATGAAGCACGAGCAATTCCAAGAGCTTGTGCAGCAATTCCAAGGCGACCGCCATCGAGAGTTATCATCGCGATTTTGAAACCTTGATTGACTTCACCCAGGCGATTTTCATCAGGAATTTCGACATTATCAAGAATTACTTCGGCTGTAGATGAAGCTTTGATGCCGAGTTTTCTTTCGATTTTTCCAATTCTATAACCTGGAGTCTCTTTTTCGACAATAAAAGCAGTAACACCTTTGGTCTTTTTTTCTGGATCTGTCGAGGCAAGCAAAACAAATACATCAGCTTCCTTACCGTTTGTTGCAAAAATTTTAGAACCGTTCAGCACCCAGCGGTCGCCGACTTTACGAGCAGTGGTTTTTGTTGCACCAGCATCCGATCCAGCACCCGATTCAGTAAGCGAGAAGCTACCAAGCTTGCGTCCAGAAAGCAAGTCAGGCAAGTATTTTTTCTTCTGTTCTTCTGTACCAAATCGGTAAATTGGATCGCAAACTAATGATGAATGGGCTGAAATTATCACACCAGTGGAGGCGCAATAACGTGAGATAGCTTCAATAGCTAAAAAGTACGATACAAAGTCCATACCAGCACCACCATATTCCGTAGGATAAGCAATACCCATAAGACCCATCTCCCCTGCTTCCCGAATAATGTCGAATGGGAAATGATGATTACGTTCGTTTTCTGCGGCAACAGGCGCAATGCGTTCACGAGCAAATTTTTCGACTGTATCACGGAGCATAATTTGCTCTTCTGTAAGAAGAAAATCCATAAGGTAACTCCAAATAAGTTACTGATATATAAGGAAACTATTAAAAAAACATATTAAAAGCTACGATTAAGATTTATTTATATTTTAAGAAGGCTTAAAATTAATTCACATTATCAAGATTTTTTTTCTCGTTTTTAAATCTTAATTTTGATGTTTTATTTTTACATTTTTAAAAAAATATGAGAAGCAAAAAGACAATATCAACTGCAAAATACATTTCGATAAAGAACGCTTGCACGCATAATTTAAAATGCGTCTCGGTGGACATTCCTCGAAATAAGCTAACTGTTATAACTGGAGTCAGTGGCTCTGGGAAATCATCACTCGCGTTTGACACGCTTTATGCTGAAGGGCAGAGACGTTTTGTTGAGTCGCTTTCTGCATATGCACGGCAGTTTTTAGAACGCATAAGCAAGCCAGATGTCGAGAATATAACTGGATTACCGCCTGCAATTGCAATTGGACAAAACACTCCAACGCGCAATCCTCGTTCAACAGTTGGAACAACTACGGAAATTTACGATTATATACGTTTACTTTATGCTCGAGTTGGTATTTCAATATGTCATGGATGCGGTAAACCGATAAAAAAAGATGCACCACAGTCAATTGTGGATGTAATTTTTGAATATTCAGAAGGTGATCGAATTTATATACTTTTTGCACCAAATCCATCCAAAAATATTAATGAAGAAATTGCAAAAGCTCGTCAATTAGGATTTTTTCGCATATTCGATTTTAATCGTAATGAACTAATAGATTTAAATGAACAAGATCCAGAATGGAACCGTTTCGATAATAATTTATATTTCCTTGTCGATAGGCTTAAACTTACAAAAGATGAAGACACACGTTCGCGTTTGACAGATTCAGTTGAAACTGCTTTCAACTGTGGAGAAGGACGTTGCTCAATCTTTAACGATACTCGAAAGGTTTTACGAAAATTCAGCAATTTATTTGAGTGCGCAGATTGTGGTTACGTTTATGAGGAACCAGAACCGAGATTATTTTCGTTCAATAACCCGAAAGGTGCTTGCCCGCATTGCCAAGGATTTGGTCGAACTATGGGCATAGATGAAGATTTGGTTGTGCCAGATAAGACACTTTCAATAGCAAAGGATGCAATTTATGTGCTTAAATCGCCATCATTCATAAAATTTCGCCAAGAACTATTTGGTGCAATGAAGCGAAATAATATTGATTTGAATAAGCCATATAATGAACTAACAGATGATGAACGTAAAATTATTTGGGATGGGGATAAATACTATAGCGGAGTGAATGGATTTTTTAAAATGCTCGAAGAAAATAATTACAAGGTTCAGTATAGAATAATTTTAAGTAAATATCGAGGATTTACTAAATGCAAGCATTGTGGTGGATCACGCCTGCGAACTTCTGCTCGTCAGGTATTTGTTGGTGGACGTAATATTCCTGAAATTATACAAATGCCACTCGGCGACTTGCTTGAATTTTTCAAGAATTTACAATTAAATGAATATGAAAAGCAAGTTGCAGAACAATTATTACAAGAAATTGTAAAACGATTGGCAATGCTTGTTGATATAGGGCTTGATTATTTAACTTTATCGCGACTGACACATACTCTTTCAGGCGGGGAGAGCCAACGTATAAGTCTTGCTACTGCACTTGGTTCGGCATTAGTTGGCACTCTGTATGTGCTTGATGAGCCGAGCATTGGTTTGCATCCGCGTGATACTGAGAAACTGCTTAATATTTTATTTAAGCTACGCAATATCGGTAATACAATTGTTGTAGTCGAGCACGATCCGGATATAATTCGCCGAGCTGATTTTATAATTGATATGGGACCACGGGCTGGAAGTTTCGGTGGGCAAATAGTCTTTGCTGGTTCGTATGATGAGCTTTTGAAAGCGAAAAATTCCCTTACAGCAGAATATTTATCGGGTAAACTGAGGATAGAATTACCAGAGAAAAGAAGAAAAATCCCTAATGGCGGAATAACATTTTACAATGTAAAGCATAATAATCTAAACATTGATGAAATATCTTTTCCACTGAATGCTTTTGTTGTTGTAACAGGCGTTAGTGGTTCGGGGAAGTCATCGCTTGTTCATAATGTTCTTTATGCTGGATTAAAAAAGCATAGCGGGCTTCCAGCTAGCGATTTAGGTCAATTTTCGAAAATTGTGGGAGCAGAGAAAATCAAGTTCGTTGAACTTGTTGATCAGAGCAATGTTGGTATTTCAACACGTTCGACACCTGCAACATATACAAAAGTATTCGATCTTATACGTGAAGTTTTCGCTCAAACTCAAGCCGCTCGCCAACTTGGTTTACGTCCAGGTTACTTTTCTTTTAACGTTCCTGGTGGGAGATGTGAAACTTGTCAAGGAGAAGGCTATGTTACAATCGATATGCAATTTTTGCCAGATGTGCGACTTATTTGCGAGGATTGTGGTGGAACACGCTATAAAAAAGAGGCTCGGAATATTTTTTACAAAGGCAAAAATATTGTGGATGTGCTTGATATGACAGTGGATGAAGCAGCAGCATTTTTCTATGATTATCCAAAAATTGTAAGCAAGCTTGGAATTTTGCAAAAAGTTGGACTTGGGTATTTAAAATTAGGTCAGCCAAGTTCAATGCTTTCCGGTGGTGAAAGCCAAAGAATAAAACTGGCAACACATCTGGACGCAACAGTTGAAGGTCATACACTTTTTATCTTCGACGAGCCAACAACAGGTCTTCATCTTGATGATATTTCGAAATTACTTTTTGCTATGCAAGAGCTCGTCGATAAAGGGCACTCTGTTGTTGTAATTGAACATAACCTTTATGTTGTAGCTGCTGCCGATTGGATTATAGATTTAGGTCCAGAATCTGGCGAACGCGGCGGTAAGATTGTTGCTACCGGTCCAATTGAAAAGATTGTAAAAACGAAAAACTCATATACAGGCGAGTATTTGCGTAAATTTCTTGAAAGCGAGTATGGTATAAAATATTAAAAGCGTCTAATTTCGAAATCATCAAAATCGAAACCTGGTGCGTTTGTACATCCCACAAGCGTAAACGAATTTTCAAGAATAGGATGCGCGACCATCCAATGCATATGAGGTATAAGAATTTGCGGTTGTTCTCCAGCAAATAAGTTGTTTCCTAAGATCACTTCGTTTATTTGATTTTCATCTTTGTAGAATTTTATTAACATTGGCGAACCAAGATAAAAATGCCAAATTTCATCTGATTTTAGTCTATGCCAAAGATGTTGTTCGTGGCTTTGCAACAAGAAGTATATTGCAGTAGAAAAATTTCTATCGCCAGAATAACGCTCAGGCAAAACTTCTTTTGGTATTTTCTCATCTGAACGATAAGTTTCACGGTAATAACCACCTTCTGGGTGTGGAAGCAAGTTTAGTTTTTCTATAACATCTTGAGCTGTCATAATTGCTCCGAATTAGTTAACTTCAACATTCTGAATTTCTTTCTTTAATAGGTCAATTTCATCGCGAAGACGAGCAGCAAGTTCAAAATTCAGTTCGCTTGCGGCAATTTTCATCTGCTCAGTAAGCTGGGCGATGATTTTTTCTTTCGAAACATTATCGAACTGTTCTAAAATAGGGTCAATAGTTTTAATATGTTTTTTCAACAATTGCTCTTGTTTTTGGCGATTGCGAGCTTGAGAAATATCCGCAACAGAGGTTGATGAAAGGATTTCATCTCTGCTTTTATAAACAGTTTTTGGAACAATGTTGTGCTTTTTATTATATTCCTCTTGAAGACGACGGCGTCTATTAGTTTCATCTATAACTTTTTGCATAGAGTTTGTAATTTTATCAGCGTATAGTATAACAAGCCCGTCAATATTTCTTGCAGTACGTCCAGCAACTTGAAGCAACGAGCGTTCGCTACGCAAGAAGCCTTCTTTATCGGCATCGAGAACGGCAACCAGTGAGACTTCGGGCAAATCAAGCCCTTCACGCAAGAGATTAACGCCAATTAATACATCAGTTTCTCCAAGACGCAGACGTCGAATAATATCCACACGGTTCAAAGCATCTATATCGGAATGAATGTAATCAACTCTGATTTTGATATTTTGCAAATACTCAGCCAAATCCTCAGCCATCCGCTTTGTAAGTGTTGTAACAAGTATGCGGTCTCCCTTTTCAACGCGTTTTCGAATTTCGTCGACAAGGTCATCGATTTGATTTTTAGTTGGGCGAACGCTGATTTGTGGATCAAGCAATCCAGTTGGACGTATTACCTGCTCGACAACGACACCACCACACTTTTCGAGTTCATAATCGCCAGGAGTTGCACTAACGAAAATTACCTGATTAATCAAGCTTTCGAATTCTTCAAATTTCAGTGGACGATTTTCAAGAGCCGATGGTAATCGAAAGCCGTGTTCGACGAGAGTAGTCTTACGAGCACGATCTCCGTTGTACATTCCACGTATTTGCGGTATAGTAATATGGCTTTCATCTATAACAAGCAAGTAATCTTCTGGGAAATAATCAAAAATACAGTGTGGACGTTCACCGAAATCACGTCCTGAAAGGTGCATAGAATAATTTTCAATACCAGAGCAATAGCCAATTTCGCGCATCATTTCTAAGTCGAATAAAGTGCGTTGCTCGAGGCGTTGAGCTTCGAGTAGCTTACCTTCGGAACGGAGCTCACGAAGACGCTCGATAAGCTCATCTTTAATACGTTGCATAGCTTGAACAAGTTTGTTTTCGGATGTTACAAACAGCTTCGAAGGATAGATTACGATATAATCGAGTTTTGAGAGAATTTTTCCCGAAAATGCATCTATATAACTTATGCTTTCGATTTGGTCATCGAAAATTTCGAGACGAACACCGATTTTATTTTCGTAAGCAGGAATAATATCGATAATATCACCGCGCACACGAAAAGTGCCACGCTGGAAATCCAAATCGTTGCGAGTATAGTGCAAATCAGCAAGTTTGTATATTAGTTGTTTTCGTGTTATATTCATTCCAAGGTGAAGTGGTAACACAAGTTCCATAAAGTCTTCCTTTTTACCAATACTGTATATACAGCTAACGCTTGCAACGATTATAACATCGCGACGTTCCTCAATTAACGCACTTGTTGCTTTAAGACGCAGGCGGTCGATCTCATCGTTGATTGAAAAATCTTTCTCAATATAAGTATCGGTTCTTGGGATGTATGCTTCAGGTTGGTAATAATCGTAATAAGAGATAAAATATTCTACAGCATTTTCAGGGAAAAATGAGCGAAACTCGCTGTAAAGCTGAGCGGCAAGCGTTTTATTAGGAGAAATGACAAGAGTTGGCTTTTGGACCTGCTCAATTACATTGCTTATGGTGAAAGTTTTGCCGCTGCCTGTTACCCCAAGCAAAGTTTGATATTTATCGCCACGATGAAGTCCCTCTACAAGCTCACTAATTGCTTTTGGTTGATCGCCAGCAGGCTTATATGGTGAGTGTAAAATAAATTTCCCTTTCATAATCATATTTATTTTAGTAATTTTCATATATTAACTTGATATAGACGTTTATTTACTAACTATTGTGTTATGAAATATATTTTAATTTTGTTTGCGCTTCTACAACTTTCTTTTGTGAATGTGATTGTTGATAGCGAAATGACTTTCGATGATGCTATTGCTGGCACAAAAGCACCTAAAAGTGTTCAAGATAACTTAGTCATAATAAATGTCGCATACTACTCTTTCGATGGCAAATTGCACCGTGGACAGCTTGTCGTCCATAGAGATGTTCAAGAAGACATTAAGAAAATTTTTGAGCTAATAATTAAGGAAAAATTTCCAGTTTCTAAATGCATTCCAATTGTTAAATACAATTGGTCAGATAGCGCATCTATGGCGGACAACAACACATCATCATTCAACTATAGAACGATAGCCGGGACTGATAGGCTTTCGCTTCATTCTTTTGGTTTGGCAATCGATATAAATCCATTCAACAATCCGGTTGTTTATGAAAATGGTAGGATTTCCCCCAAAGGTGCAAAGTATGATCCCAAAAAAGCAGGAACATTTTCATCCGAAAACTCAGTTGTTAAGTTATTTAAAGAATTAGGATGGCGCTGGGGTGGAGACTTTGTATCTTTCAAGGATTATCATCATTTTGATAAAAATTTATCATAATAATTTTCTCTAATTTTGCAAATTTCTCAAATTTACTTAATTTTGTATATGTTAATAATATTTATGGATTAAAAATGCTTACATCAATTAATCACATCGGTATTGCTGTTAAAGATTTAGAAGCAAGTATAGAACTTTTTCGCAAAATTTTTCAGTTTGAAGAAATTCACCGTGAAGTTGTTGAAGAGCAGGGCGTATCAATCGGTTCGTTTAAAGTTGGAGATGTACTAATCGAACTAACACAACCAACAAGGGAAGATTCACCAGTGGCAAAATTTATTGAGAAAAAAGGTGAAGGTATTCATCATATTGCATTTAATACTGACAACATTTCTGGCGACCTCGCAAGATTAAAAGAAACGGGGATCCAGCTAATAAACGAAGAACCGCGCACAGGCGCTCACGATATGCTTATTGCATTCTTGCACCCAAAATCTACAAATGGCGTTCTTACAGAAATTTGCCAGCATAAGTAAAAAAGTTTTACATAAAAAACCTTCGGAGCAGAAAAGACTGCCGAAGGTTTTTTATTAGTATTGTTTTTTATTTTTTTATAAAAACATTAAAACTTTTAAATTATTAAGTTAAAAATTACTTTCGAATATTTTTTGGACATAATCCCAGTTGACTACATTCCAAAAGTTTTCGACATATTCGTTGCGACGGTTTTGATATTTTAAGTAATAAGCGTGCTCCCAAACGTCTAAACCTAAAATAGGCAAGCCTTTTGTTTCGGCAACATCCATAAGCGGATTATCCTGGTTTGGTGTCGATGTAACAACAAGTTGACCATCTTTAATAATTAGCCAAGCCCAACCAGAACCAAAACGTCCAAGAGCTGCTTTAGTGAATTCAGCTTTAAAATTATCGAAGGAACCAAAATCTTTGTTGATTTGCTCCAAGAGTTTTCCAGAAGGTGATTTTGATGAGTTAGCCGCAAGTAATTTCCAGAAGAATGCATGGTTCCAATGTCCACCACCGTTATTTCGAACGACGACAGGATATTTTGAGACATTTGCGAGGAGCACGTCAAGAGATAGTTTTTCCATATCGGTTCCAGAAATGGCATTGTTCAAGTTGGTAATGTAGGCTTGATGGTGCTTTGTGTGGTGAATTTCCATAGTGCGAGCATCAATGTATGGCTCCAAAGCATCGTAGGAATAACCCAAAGCTGGCAAAACATATTTGCCTGCATCATCTTTTGGGAAATCGATAAGTAATTTCTCTGAAAAAGCAAAGTTTGTTGACATAATAATCCCCAAAATTAATAATTTTACATAAATCATATTAGTTTCTCCTAATTTCATTATTAGAGACGTTTAACTTTTCTTGTGATTTTATATATTTTTAAAATTTTTATTTTTGAAAAATCAATATATGGATAAACAATAAAATTAAGTTTTATACTTTATAAGAGTGTTATTTATACTTTCAGCATAAAATTTAAATTTATATAAAAGAGGCAAAAATGAGCATACTTGTTGACAAAAAAACAAAAGTACTTGTGCAAGGTATAACAGGCTCAGAGGGCGCCTTTCATACTTCACAAATGATTGAGTATGGGACAAAGGTAGTAGCAGGTGTCACTCCGGGCAAAGGTGGCACAATGTTTTCTGGCAAAGGCGATATACATTTTGGTTATGAAGTACCTGTGTATAATACTGTTCGCGAGGCTGTGGGAGACACTGGCGCTAATGCGACTGTAATATTTGTCCCACCGGTTGCAGCAGCTGATGCGATTTTGGAGGCAATCGAGGCAGAGATTCCGCTAATTGTATGTATCACAGAGGGCATACCTGTACGAGATATGATCAAAGTGAAAGCAGCGCTTGATGGCTCGAATTCGCGACTTATTGGGCCTAACTGTCCGGGGATTATTACACCAGAAGAAGTTAAAATTGGTATTATGCCTGGTTATATCCATAAGAAAGGCAAAGTTGGTGTTGTTTCTCGTAGTGGCACATTAACTTATGAAGCAGTAAAACAACTAACAGATTTGGGGATTGGGCAATCAACTTGTATTGGTATCGGTGGTGATCCAATTGTAGGTACTCAATTTATCGACGTAATTGAACTTTTTAACAATGATAAGCGAACCGAAGCAATTGTTATGATAGGTGAAATTGGTGGAAATGCTGAAGAAATTGCTGCTGAATATATCAAAAGCAATGTAAAAAAGCCAGTAATTGGATTTATTGCTGGACGTACAGCACCGCCCGGACGTCGTATGGGACATGCTGGTGCAATAATTTCTGGCGGCAAAGGCACAGCTGACGAAAAAATTGCGGCATTGAAAGCTGCGGGCATACATATTGTTGATTCACCTGCTGATATAGGAATTACTGTAAAAAAAGTTTTGGACGAGATTTCAGCTAAACCACAAAAAACTACTACAAAAAAAACTACCACAAGCAAAACTAAGGCAAAAGAAAAATAAATTACAAAGACATCCGATGTTTCGAGAACATCGGATGTCTAAGTTCTAACCAAAATAGATAGATTTTTCATTATTCTTATTTTTCTTCAATTATTTTTTTTATTCTTATTACATCTTCATATAGGTCTTTTTCATTTTCATAAGATGTGAAACGTAGCCGAAGCATACGACGGCGTTCAGGTAATTTTATCATAGCTGTGCTGTATGAAGATCGGAAACGAAAAGTTTTATCTGGAACAACCGCTATACGTTCAATTTCATTAAAATTGTATTTTTTTTCTTTTTTCCCTAAACGAAAAATAATATAATCTTTTCCTACAATGATAGAACGTCGTCTTATACTATCGTAAAGCAGGGCAATTGAAGTACCAATAATAAATAGTGCAAGCAAAATCGTGATCGGATCGAGTAGGCGCACTGTGAGTGTGCCACCCTCAATGCTTCCACGAAGGATACTATAAACAACTATAACAATCGAATAAATAGCTAAGGTTTGGTAATAAAAGTCTAACCGTTGAAAGTATATTTTTTCTACTCTTTGATTATTTACGTCCATTTTGATCACCGAAAATTGTTTTTAAAATGTCGTTTGCTACATCTTTAGCTGCATTATAATGTGCAAACTTTTTAATGTTTGCTTCCATTATATTCAATTTATTATCGGCTAAGATATTGTCTAAAGTTAGCAAAAGCTTTTCTTCAAGTTCATCGTTTAGAATGATTTCGGCAGCACCAGCATTTGATAAAACTTTTGCATTGTGGTACTGTTCGTTGTTGGAAGCTGAAGGTAATGGTATGAGCACAGCTGGTTTGCCAGCAATTGCAAGCTCTGCAATAGTTGTTGCCCCTGAACGACAAATAACTAAATCAGCAGCTGTATAATAAAGCGAGATATCATCAATAAATTCCTTGACAATTATGTTTTCATTTTTTGTTTGATAGGTATAGTTTTTACCTGTTTGCCAAATTAAGAAATAATCTTTTTTTATAAAGTAATCCATATTTTGCTCGATCGCTTTATTAATCGAAAGAGCACCCAAGCTACCTCCGAAAACAAAAATGCAAGTTTTATTTAATGGCATATTGAGTTTGCGGCGAGCTTCTTCTTTTGATTGAATTTTAAAGAACTGCTTTCGTATGGGATTACCAGTTTTTAGAATTTTTGATTGAATGTTTTCGTTGAAATAATTTTTGCTTTCGTCGAATGAAATATAAATTTTTGATGCAAATTTAGCCAGAGCTTTTATTGCCTTGCCTGGATTAACATTAGATTCGAGCAGAAAAATTGGCTTTCTCATAAGGTGAGCTGCATAAACCGGAGGAATACTCAAATAAGCACCTGTTGCAATCACTGCATCTATGGCATATTCATCTATAATCTTTCTGCAAATAGATATGGCTTTTGTAATCTGAAATGGCAAAAGAAATATTTTAAACGACTTGCTCAGTCCTTGAAGTTTAATAGGATGAAAATAGTAACCACAAGATGGGACAACTCTTGATTCAATTTTATTCTTATTTCCAATAAAGTGAAATTCGCAATTTTTATCGGTTAGTTCTTCAAGTTGTTCGCAAACAGCAATTGCAGGGAAAAGATGACCACCTGTTCCGCCCGCACCAATTAATATCTTTAATTTTCTTTTCATGGTGCAAATATAATAAAAAAGTTGTAAAATTGTATGTCAATCTAAAAATAAATAGAGATGCAACATATAATATACGATGCATCTCTCAACTTTAAAAATTTCTTTTAATTTTCAGTTTTATTATCAGTGATGATTACAATTTCAGTTCTACGGTTAAGCTGACGCCCGAATTCATCTTTATTACTGGCAATAGGACGACGTTTGCCATATCCTACAATGGACATTCGATTTTCAGCAACACCTTTTTTAATTAGATAATTCTTTACGCTTTCGGCTCGCCTGGTTGACAATTGGTCATTAAAAGCATCAGTACCAACATTATCAGTATGACCTTCGATAATTATCGAGATATTTGGTTTGTTTATCATAAACTCAGCTAAAATATCGAGTTCTCGAACAGTTTCAGGCAAATTGTATTCGGCAGTTTTGAATAACAAATTTTCGATAATTAGTTTACGCCCAAGTTCAACTATCGGAATAACTTTTTTTACAAGTTTATTTTCTGCAGGATTAAACAAACCAATTTCGATTGAATCAGGGACAACTGGCTCGTCCGAACGGTAACTAAGTATATATAAATTTGTAAGTTGTTTCGAAAAATTATCCAAAATATTTGAGAAAGGCAAGTCAAGATCAAAAGTTGCACCACGTGTAGAACGTGAGATCATTTCATAATTTTTAAGTCTTGGTGGAACAATACTAAAAACACGAATATCATTTTTAATTAGTTTTTCGATAATGCTCTGAGTAGTATGGCGTGTTGTGCCCATACCTTTTTCGCCAGCTTGGTGATAAGGAGCGTCAGTGATAAGAACAACGCAGCGTGTAGCATCCGATCGAAAGCGAAAACGAGTTGCTTCGTCAAGAGCTTCAAGAGCGTTTTCTTTTTCATCGCCACCACCGAAAGCGCGAACAGGTATGAGCCAAGCAATAAAATCGGCAACTTTGTTTGTAGGTTTGTAAACTTTGCTTATGTCGTCATCAAATAATATAAGTCCGAGCCTATAATCGATACCACGTTTGGCTAAATTGGTTGTAAAATCAGTAATATTGTCTTTTACTTGATTAATGTATTGCTGCATTGAACCTGTGATATCAATGGCAAATATAAAATCCACTAAAACATTATCAACAACTGGAATTTTTTCAACATTTGTAACTTTCTTAGGAACTCCTTTTTCATAAACAAACAACTTATCAGGAGTAAGGCTGTCAATTGGTTCGCCTAGTTTATTGTAGGCTTCAATAATAATTCTAACTTCAGGGAATTTTGAGATATCAACATTTCGGACTGAAATTTCAATTTCCTTGCGAGCTGCTTCTACTTTTGTTTCATAAAGCAGTTCTTTTTTAGGATCTATCTGACTATTCTGAGAGAATAGAAAGTTGCAATTAAAAAATAGTGACAATATGAGCAAAGTTTTAATCTTCATTTTTAACACTTTATACTTTTCAACATAAAAATGCCCCAGCTGCAAAATTTGCAGAGGGGCAATTTAAAACATCTTCATTATTATATTGTAATTCGTAGTAATGGCGAAATCATAAAGAAATTCTTTATTTCATAAGGTCTTGCACTACGTAGTGGAGTAGCATATTTAGCTTCAATGTAGAACCAATTGTTAAATAAAGGTAACCACACGCGACCTAACAATACTTGATTTGCATATTGCAGGCTTGCACCGAAAGGATAGATTGCCTGATTTCTATACTCAACTTTTGCAAATAACCAATCTGCAAATTCTTTTGGCTTGTATGTTTTAAGACCAACTATGTTCTGAACAGAAATTTCATAATTTGTTCCACCAGTTGTATTAGGGTATTCATAAAGAGCTGCCTCGCGCACTTCGGAATAGTTCATACCAAGGTCGAAGCGTAAATAATTTTCAGGATTTGCTTTATTAAGCCACCAATTATAAAAAACTGTCAAGTAACCAGTAGAACGCAAAATAGGTGCAACAGCAGTAATAGTAGCTATATCGGGGCGAGGATCCCCATCGGCGAAGTTTATTTGGTCGAAATGTTTTGGTATATAAACACCATAAGTTGTTCTATCAATACCGATTGTAGTGAGCTCTTTAAGAGGAAGTTCAGCAGTGAAAGAAACACCTAATGCTGGGTGGAATGGCATATGAAAGTCAAATCCAGCAATAAGTTTGCCACCGTTGGCAGCGTTTAAAGTTCTTTCGTGAACCCAAGAGAATAAATCGTTTTTACCGAGACCTGTTGTTAATCTGTAACCTCCACCCATATAAGCGTTAATTAAAAATGGAATTCCTTGACGTGTTTGATAATCATTATTTACATACAGAGGTCTTTGTAAAATTAGTTTTGATTCGCCAGCAGACCAGAAAGGATAGCCAATATGATCGGATCCAATTATAGAGCGAATCCAAAAACCTGTAGCACCAACTTTCAAAGATTGCTCGAAAAGCGAAACAGTGAAAGCTTGTTTCACATTTGTTGGTTGCTTGATATAATCAAGAATAACCTGAGCCTGTGAAGCTTGAAGTGGATATTCAATTGGGATATCAGTATAGCAATAATCTCTACGCGCTACATCAGCTGGATAGCCGCGATCTTTGCCTTGGTAGATATATTCGCCAGTTAAAAAGCGAACCAGTTTATCACCCATATAATATTCGATTTGAACTGCATTCATAGAAGCAGTACCACAAGTAATCATAAGCAGTTCATAGGGATCACGCTCATCTTCACGAGGTGCGGCAAGAACTTCGATATTTTGTTCGCTAAGCTGGTTTTTGCTGTAACCCATAAACAAAAAAGTTTGATAAATTTGAATTTGCAGATCAGGCTCACAAATTTTCCAACGAGGGAAATATTTGATAATTTCAGGATCGATTGTTGTTAGAGAATCGATTATCTCTTTCTCATTTGTTATTCTACCAGTTTGTGCATTTGCAACATAACCGAGTGTTGCGATTGCCAGGATAACTGTTAAGAAAATTCTTTTCATAGTATTCTTTCTATTTAATTTAACTAATCTACTTTAATTAAAATGTGAAAATGAGTCTTGCCGTTGGCATAAATACGCTTTTTAGTTCCCAATCCCGCAATTTATTTTTTATAGCGGAGCTATAACCTTTAGCATCAAAACGAAGTGCTACACGATTTCGAACAACAGGAACAGTAAGCCAAGCATTAACAAAAATCGATTCATCAAAATATTGCAATGACAATCCATAAGGAGTTCGGGCATTTTTAGCCATAAAGTCTAATTTAGCACTTATACCAGTAACATTTTCGCTTGATTTTTTAACATAATCTGTCTTTACGATATCATTTTCTTTGTCTTCTATTACTTTATTATACCATCTTTCAGCAGTGTATGTTGTACCACCCAAACCAAAGCGTAACCAGTAATCATCATCAATAGCAATTGCAAAAGTATAGTGCAGAGATGCATTGAATTTAATCATATAATCTTCATCGTTGTATAAAGCAATTCTCATAGAATTGACATCTGGGTAATCTTCTAAGCGTTTTTTGCGTGATTTATAGTCAGGTTCATTTGCATCTCCAAAGATATAACCGAAATTAAAGTGAAATATGCCGCTTTGAGGAATAACTTTAATTGGGAAATCACCTGAAGCCGATACACCAACACCGCCCGAGGTAAGTTTTCTGTCAACATTATAAAAGTCTTCGGAAAGTGTTGCCCAACCAGATGTTGGAAGAATAAGACCAAGCTTTACATTTTCCCAAATGGCTGAAAGAGTAAGACGTTCACTCCATAAACTTGGGTAATTAATTTCATCTATTCCATATTTTAATTCAGCACCATATTTAGGAAGGCTTTGGTTAGTAACAGTTGAAAGAGTATCAACATAACCATCAGAGTAAACAATCATAGGTAAATCATAGTGTCGCCAGCTTATTAAATCAGAGCTTATAATAAGCTCGTTATTTCGAACTTCATAATCCAAAGGTTGCCCTTCGGAAATTCGCATAAATGTCTGTACATCAAATGGAGTGATTTCGTACTCGTTTTTAACAAGTGATTGTGATGTGCCGTAAACTTTTGGAGCGAATTTTTTAAATGTCCCAAACCCTTGTGCCTCGAGCGTTTTATTTTCGACGTTACCTTGACGAAAAGCAGTAACTATGAGTTCATACATATTAAATGCACGATATTCGTTCTCATCGAGAGTGAAAGCAAAAAGTTCTGGATTGGTATATATATTTCTTGGAGAAACCTGGCGTAGAGATTTCTCGATATCTTCTTCGTTGTCATAAGAAACTATCATTGCGATGATTGAAGATGGAACAATTTGATCGCGTTCCATTCGAGTTGTAACAACATAAACATTTTGCACAGTAGCAATAGCCTCACCTTGTGATTGAAGGCTTGCAATAATGCAATCAATATCATCAGGAATTTCATAACCACGAGATATCATACCCTGCTTTATATTAATTTCGCTGGCACCTGCATCTACCTGCGACCGCACATATTCAACAATCGATCTATCAGCATTTTTAACACAAGCCTGATCTGCAACTGCTACAGAACGAGTTAGAGCTTCATCTTGTACACGAATTGCTTTGCGGATATCACCAATATCTTTAACACGATAAATAGAAATAGTTGAAAATCTGTAATTTTTGAATTTGTTTAAGATACTTTCGAGTTTAATTCTAAATGATTCGTCTATTTGAGCATTAGAAGAAAAGCTCAAAAGAACCCCGAAAAGTAAGCTTAGAATTAATACCGATGATAATTTCTTCATCATTTTATATCCCTTGTAAAATCATAATTTCAATAATAATAATTTGAATAATTTATTGTTTAATGGGTGGGTGGGCATCCCACCCACCCATATTGACATTATTTGCGTCTTGGTCCACCACCTCGTTCTGGTGTATAATCAATTGTTACGATAATTGTCTTAGAATCTGGTTTAGATGCTTTATTATTTATCGGGTTAATTGCAATTGCATTAACTGGAATTTTTAAAGTTCCTTTGATTTTAGATTCACCGCGTGGTAGATTACCAGTCATTTCTAAATTAATGTTATATGAACCATCACCTGCATCTTCAATTTCCGGACCCGCTGCAAGCTCATAATTTGCGAGAATACCTGTTTTTTCTGTAATAGTTTTAGCTTCAGCTTTCACAATAGGAGAAGTTCCCTCAACCCCAGTGACTGGTTTATTTATTTTTAAACCTTTTATAGAAATTTTTATTCTTTGAGCTTGACCTGAAACTTCTGCTCTAACACCGCTTGGATTGACTGTAGCAGGCTCTTGTTTAATTTCAAATGTTCGAGTTGGGAAAAGCTCGACTTCAATACCTGTAGCTGGTTGGATCCAAGTAACTCTTATCGATAATTTATCTTTATCGGGTGTATATAAGAAGTTCATATTACGCGTAATTGATAGTCCTTCAACAGGCGGTCGCTGCATATCATTATCGAAAATAGAATAGATTCTAAATTGATTAGCTGCAATTTTATTACCAGACTCAGGGATAATATCGACAACTAACGCTCCACCATAGTAAGCATGAAATTCAACAATATCTAACATCTTTTTCTCACTTTCTTGATTAAGCCCTGTTCTGAAAATACCGAGAGTGCTTGATTGAGATGCTCGTCTTGATTGCAAATTGTGAACGATTTCAATTTTATATTCACCTGGTGGAAGCTTACTTTCTACACTTGCACGGTACGAACGTTTTTCACCTTGACGGGGAGTTGGAACATTTGTACCAGGAATTTCATCTAATGGACGGAAACTAATTTTGGAAACTATACTTCCATTTTTATCTAAAACATTCCCCAGCAATGTGTTTTGTCCTGGTTGATATGGTGAAATTGACAAATCAAATACGTGATTTACAGCATCGAAACAGTACATTTCAGCAGGCATATTGATTGTAGGCTCAGCAATAGTTGGCTTCGGTGTAATTACACGAACATTAAATTCAATACTACCACGGTTTTGTTCGAAGTTGGACGACATGCCTGGTGCTAAAAGTTGTACAATATAACTGAACAAACGAATTTTTCCGATAAGCTCTGTTGCTTCTGGTTCTGTCATAGCAATTTCAATAGCTTTTTGAATTTTTTCATTAAATTTTTCAATATCACGAGTTTTAATAAATTCATCTGCATCAGGCAATGCGAACTTCTCAAGAGTGCCTTGAAGTTCTTTGAGCACTTTGCGCAGATCACGAACAGTTAATTGAACTGTACCAATATTGACAGTAGCATCATCGCTTATTTCGGCAGAACTTTGTTCTGCACGGACACCTAAGATACGATTGGTACGAGATGAGAAACGTAATTTATACCAACCGGCACGGCTTGGTGGTTGAAAATTAACAATAAATGAACGTTTATTTAAGCCGCTTGCTGTGGCAAGTTTACGAGTTTCAACATCAGAGTAGAAAAATACGCTATCTTGGGAAAGATTTGGTGGTGCATAAGATGGACCTATAACGACTTCATTAGCCTTTGGGTAAACAGGCGATATATCAACTGTTGATTTGATATTAGCTAAATCTAATTTATCAAATGTAGCCTTTACATCTAAGTTAAGTTGACGAACAGACAATAATTCCCAGTCTTCACCATTAGGACCAGGGAATTTTTGTCCAGGTTGCATTTTCAGAAAATCTATATTGTTTTTACGAATGTATTCATCTGTTTGGAACATCGGCGCACTTGCAGGATCTTGACTACTGCTATAAAATATTTGATATTGTATTTCAGCTACATTAGCCAATTCGACAAGCTTTTGCAAACGTTCTACATGTTCTTTGTCTGTTTCGCCTTCTCGTCTTTTTAAAGCTGTTGTAACATCTGTAACACCAACTTCAACACTATAACGACGGTAGGATTTAATATCCGAACCAATCATTTCACGCATATTAATACCAGGTGGTGTAATAGTAATCTCATCTTGAGGACGAGTGTTTATACCTTCGGTACCAGCACCTGATTGAAGTTGTGTTAAAATACTCTCAACAATTTTCATTGTTTCTTGTTGTTTCTTATGAAGATGCTCTTCTGCTTCGTCACGTTCAACGATGATAATCAGAAGTTCCAATACAACGGCAAGATAAAGTACGAAATATACTTTTCCTGCTCCGCCGCCTTTTGACATACTAAAAACCCTCCAAATTTATAGATTTAAATATAATTCCTAAAATATTGTAGTGTAAAATACGACATATTTCAAATATTACTAAACAACTAATTAACGTATTTTTAAAAATCTAACAAAAAATATGTTAATTGCAAAATATATTTTATAAACGTTACGATTTTTTTACAAAAGATTAGATAGTATATGGAAAATTTTGCAAAAGAATTGATTTTAAAGCTTTTAGACGAGAAAAAACCCTCGGAGTATTTTAGATATCTTAAACGCACAAGTAAACTCTCATTTTTCCCCGAACTTTTGTATTTAACGATAACACCACAGGATAACCTTTGGCATCCAGAAGGCACCGTTTGGGAGCATACTTTAATGGTATTAGATGTGGCGGCTGAAATTCGTCACCAATATGAAACCGAAAAAGATGCACTGACATATATGTTGGGTACTTTATGCCACGATTTCGGCAAGCCATATACAACTATTTTCAAAGACGGCAAAATTAAAAGTCCAATACATGATTTTTATGGAATTCCACCTACAAAATCATTTTTAAAAAGAATTGGTGTTGAAGAAGTATCTTATGAAGTATGTAATTATGTTTTGGAGCATCTCAAACCTATGCAGCTTTATAAGAATCGACATAATGTGTCTGACTCAGCAATAATTCGTTTAAACAAAAGAATAAATATTTATGATTTGTGTAACATTGGGATGGCAGATCACTGGGGACGAACAGACGAAGAAGCAAAAAACCGTATCTATCCTGCTGGGGATTGGCTTCTTGAACGTTACAAACAAATTTTAGAAAACAACAGACTTAGTGAGTTGTCTGCTTAATGAACTGAATATAATCTATAGGCAAATCCGCATAAAGATACAAAGCGACAGCAATTGTTGCAATGCACTTTTGAAATTCTTTTTTATCAATTTTATCAAATGTGTCTAACTCTGAATGATGGAAGCGGAAATAATTGCCTTGGCTATCAGTCCAGAGACTCATTGCAGGTACACCAGTTCTTACCATAGGATCGATATCGACACCTCCACCACCTTTGACAACAGTTATGCTATCAATTTTTTGAAGCAGTGGTTCGAAAAATTTAATTATTGAGAAAATTGTGTCTGGTCCGGAGAATCCAATTCTTGAAGGGCGAAAGCAACCTGCATCGAATTCAAACATAAGAGAGTGCAACTCGTGAGAATGCTGATCACGGTAAGCTTTGCCGCCACGAACACCGTTTTCTTCATTAGCCCAGAAGACAACACGCAAGGTACGGCGTGGAATAAGATTTGCTATTTTCAAGTATGTCAATGCAGCCCAAGAAGCAACATAACCACAAGCATCATCGTGAGCACCAGTGCCAACGTCCCAAGAGTCAATATGCCCGCCAAAGGCAATATATTCATTAGGTTGCTCTCTACCGGTTAGCTCGGAACGCAAATTCCACGAAAGTGCATCAGGTTTGCTTTCGTTTAAAAGCAGAAGCCTAATGCGTGGGGTTAAGCCACGAGCTTGAATACGTTCAAGCAAATCAGCATCTTCAATAGTAATTGCACCGTGTGGTATTTTGGGATATTTGTCGTCGTAAATCATCATTCCTGTGTGTAGAGAATTATTTTGAGGTGTTACCGAGCGTGTGAGGCTTGCAACAGCACCGACAGAAGCTGCATCTATTGCACCACGGAAGCGAAATTGAACTGCTTGCCCATAGGAAACAAATGGAACATTATAAACAATTATTTTCCCCTTAGCCAAATCAGCCTTATCTTTCAATTCTTCGAAACTTTTAACAACCAAGACATCAGCTTCTATACCAACGTTAGGTGTTGATATGCTACCACCAAAGGCTATAACAGGAATATTTTTTCGCCAAGGTGAAATCAGCTCGCATTTTTCTTCGCCACGCACCCAATGAGGCACCCAAACACTATCGCGAGCAACATTTTGCAAACTATCACGATACATTTCTTTTTCGAGCCAATCAAGAGCTCGCTCTAAGTTTTCGGAACCGCTAAGCCGATGACCGTATATATCGCATAAATATCCAAGTCGATTATAGAATTTATCATCGTTCATAATTATTTTGATTAGGCTATCGACTTTCTTTTCATATTTTGATAAAATATATTCTTGTGAAATCATTTCAGAGAATGAGATGGTTGGCAATAGATTAAGAACAACTAATATGATTGAAAGTTTTTTTAACTCTGTTTTCATAATTTTTATAAAAATGAAACTAAAACTTCAATTCCAAATTACTTAAAATTAATTTAATTTAAACTTAAATTTTAAATTTAATTCTAAAATTTTTCATAAATTAAACGTCAAAAGTTTTATATTATTAAAGATTTGTTCCATCCACATAGGAGTAATCAATGTTTAAAAAATTTTTCTCAATTTTAGTTGTAATAATATTTTTCTCAGCGGTAAATTTGTTTTCGCAGGTAACATATCCAACACCGTATGACTTATCTACGGGCGATTATTCATTAACGGAGTGGGCTTCAACAAATCCGGCTGGGATTTATCCACCGAATATGATTTTTCATAGGACAGGCGTTCAAGATCCACAAATTCAACATGAAGTTACCTCAAATTACACAGGTGCGTATAATTTGAATAGTGGCACACGTATCAGTGGCAAAGGAGCAGATGGATTTAGCTTTGTAAATGCAGCTACCTCTGGCAACTTAGGCGCCGCAGTATTGGCACTTAACACAATTGCTCGCAATACAATAAGAGTTTCGTGGAAAGGTGCGGTCGTTACAAGTGGTGCAAGACTTTATGGTATTCGTTTACAATATAGAATTGGCGACGAAACATTTAAAGATGTGCTCGATGTAAATGGCAATCCTATTGAGATACTATCCTCCACACCCGTTGGTCAAGTAGTCGAATTCAACAATATTTTACTTCCCGAAGAAGCAGAGAATCAACCTATAGTTTATTTACGCTGGAAATATTACTATATCCCTTCTGCATCTGGCACACGCCCAGAAATGCGTGTTGATGATATTTTAGTTACAAGTTATTCTTCAATTGGGACACCCACAAAATTAATTGTAAAAGAAATTATTCCAGCTGTACCAAGCTCATATTTCCCATTCAGTGTAAAATTGCAAACAGTAGATGACAACAATATACCAAAGTTTGTTAACAATAATACAACTGTTACGTTAACAACGATACCAAATTTGATAGCACCAGAAACACAAAAAACAATGCCTGCTGGAACGCTTCGAGTTCAATTTGATAATTTGAGATATTTGGATACTAATAGTATTTCATTAACATTTTCTGCTCCAGGTCTTACATCTGCAATAGCAAATATAAGCTTTATAGAGGGTCCAGCTGGTTTTGTAGTGGAGAACATTGGCAACAAAACACACAAAGGTTTTCCACTTTCCACATTTACAGTTCGTACAGTAAAGGCAAATGGTGAAACATTTACAAACTTTAACGGGCAAAATGCCACAATAACGGCAACAGGTCCAGGCAGTATTGCTGGCACAACATCAAAAACTTTTTTCAATGGCATAGCTACATTTGATGATATTTCTTTTAATACTGCTGGGAATTACTCAATCGAAATCTCTGTACCTGGTTTTATGAGTTCATATACTGCTCAAATTACAGTAGCAGATGAAATTACAATAGCAGAAATAATAATACCTGACTATATAAAAGGTGTTGGCACATTAGGAACAGATCCTTATGGACCAAGACTTCCAGCATTTGCATTAATTCAGTTAAACAATTTATTACCGAATACTACTTATAGATATATTACAGGTGGAACTGATGACCCAAATTATGATATAACACAACCAGCAAATAATGGTGCTGGGAATAATATTCACTTAGATGCAAACAGTGGAACATATATTTATAATAGCAGCCGCTCATTTTCAACACAAGAATCATACTCAACTTTTACAACAGGACCTAATGAGACATCTCGCAAAATTTGGATTAATTTAGTACCAACAGGTAATGCTGTATTTAACAATCAAAAGAATGTTTATTGGCTTGTTGGTATAGCATTTGATGATGGACGTTTCATTAAACGCTTCAGAACAACAAAGACATCGCAATCGCGTGATTTCGGTGCTGACACTTCACTTGTAACAGGTATATATGATCCAACAAGCTGGCTTACTCCAAAAACATTCGTTGTTCTTTATGATAGTAATAATATGCCTGTTTCAATAGCAATTGTTCAATCAATTGGCGCAAAACTGCAAACACCCGGTTTCCCACCGCAATCACCTTGGTGGTATGCTGATTTCGAAGAAACACCATCAGCTTGGGCAACATACATACCGAACAATTTAGCTGGTGGTATTCGTAAACTTGTTCAATATGATTGGCAAGGAAATGCAATTCGCACTTGGACTGATGATGATGGCATTTGGGCAACAGTTGATACAAGATTAGCAAATGGCGGTCGATTAAATCCAATTTTATTTGGTACTCCTCAACTTAAATTATTCACACCATATGACAACGAAGAGATTTGCAATCATCAAGCCTATACATTTGTATGGAAAGCTAATGGTATAAGTAAATTATCGGTTCAAGTCTCAACTAACGGCGGTTATACTTATGAAACACTCTTTAATGATGTAGATGCAAAGAAGGGTTACTTTGAGTGGAAAATACCAAGAAATACTTACTCCGAAAAACCACTTACATTCCGTTTGATCAGTAACGAACACACTTATATTAACGACATATCAAATAATAACTATATTTGGGATACTCCTCTTCAAGCTGGTGGCTCACCCTCAACAGCCCTATGCTTAAACGAAAATTACACTTTATTTGTTGATGTGAGTGGTTCCGACCTTAAATATCAATGGTATAAGGATGGAAAAAAGATATCAGGTGCTACAAATAGCACACTGCAGCTAAACAATGTCCAATATCAAACTTCTGGTACTTATACTTGCCACGTTATTGGCAAAGCTGTTTGCCCTGACATTACAACTAAACCTATCGAAATTTACGTTGTTACACCTGCAACTATAACAACACAACCGAAACCACAAGTGACCGTTCGTGGTGGCGAGGTTACTCTTTATGCAGAAGCACATATAATAGGACCTGACGGCACACGCCCAGCCAGAGATATCTCAATACAATGGTACCGTGGTACCACTCCACTTGTTGATGACGGTAAGCACATTGCAGGCGCTCGCTCGAATATGTTGAGATTATCTAATGTGCAACCTAATATGGAAAGCAACGAATATTACGTTACTTTTACCGGTAAATGCCCGAATACAGCTGTTTCTTCACAAAAAGTATCTGTAAAAATTGTTGATATGATATTCTCCAAACAACCAGTGGATGCTGTCAAATGTTCAGGTGAATTAGTTAAATTTACTGCTACAGCAACAAGCTCCATTTCGGGCAATATTTCATATCAATGGTGTTATGAAAATACTCCTCTAACTAATAACAGTCGTATTTCAGGTGTAAATACAAACGAGCTTACTATTTCTGATATTAATCCAAACGATGCAGGTAAATATCGTGTAATGGCAACACTTGACTCTTATGGTATCAAAGTGTGGAGCAATTTCGCAAAATTGGATGTCAATACAATACCTAAAATTACAAGTCAACCTGATGATAACATAATTGTTAAAGATGGCGATGACTTAGAAATTGAAGTAAAAGCAACAAGCCTAACTCCAATCGAATATCAATGGTATAAGGATGGACGTGCAATAGCCGGTGCAACAAGCAGCATTTATCGTAAGAGCAATACAAATAGTTCTGATATGGGCGAATATTATTGCTTGCTCAAAAATGAATGCGGTGAAGTTAATTCAAAAATAGCTTACGTAACCGTTACACGTTCGATAATTTCTACGGTTGATAATGTTATTAACCGCAATTTAGGAGTTTTACCAGTTACTCCAAATCCAGTAAATGGAACAGCTAAAGTTAAATTTATTGCAAACACCGGTGAAAATGTCAAGTTAAGTATTACTGATGCATTGGGAAATGAACTTGCAAAATTATTTGACGGCTTAACAACTGGCAATGTTCAAACAATTGAATATAACACTTCTTCACTTGCAACAGGTGTCTATTACGTAACTCTAAAATCTACTCGTGGAATTTCAACAGAAAAACTAATTGTCGTAAGATAAAAATACTAATTTATAATAATATAAGTGGCTGCCTAATCCCAAAGGCAGCCATTTTATTTATTATGAAAATTATAAGATTTAAAAAAATTCAAATGATGGAAATTTATTTTGCCATAAGCGAGCAAATTGCTGCAACAGTTACCATATCATCAACTGAACAGCCGCGCGATAAATCACAATAAGGCTTTGCCAAACCTTGAACGACAGGACCAACAGCTTCAGCACCAGCTAAGCGTTGAACAAGCTTATATCCGATGTTCCCAGCATTCAATTCAGGGAAAATTAGCACATTTGCTGTCCCAGCAACTTCAGAACCTGGACTTTTGCGTTTGCCGATTTCGGGAACAATTGCTGCATCGAGTTGAAGCTCACCATCAGAAGGGATTTCGGGGGCTTTTTCTCGCATAAGCTGTGCTGCAATGCGAACTTTATCAACCAGCGGATGTTCCGCACTACCTTTGGTGGAGAAAGAGAGAAATGCAACACGAGGATCTTCACCAGTTATTGCCTTATAATTAAGAGCAGAACTAATTGCAATGTCGGTCAGTTGCTCAGCTGTTGGATCGGGATTGACGGCACAATCGGCAAAGCAAAACATTTTATCAGGAAAAGCCATAATAAAAAAACTACTAACAATTGAAATATTTGGAGCAACACCGACAGTGTATATTGCAGCTTTAAGTACAGCGCCTGTGGAAGAGACATTTCCACCAACAACAACTTTAACACGGTCAGTTTCAAGCAAAAGCCCCGCAAAATAAAGCGGATCAAACACTGTCTTGCGAGCCTGTTCGAGCGTCATTCCTTTTGCTTTACGCTTTTCGTATAAAATGTTAGCAAATTCGTCGATTAAATCACTTTGTTGAGGATCAATTATTTGTACACCGTCGAGTGAAATGTTTTTGTCTGCAGCTAAAACCGTAATGTTCGCTTCATTGCCGATAAGTATGGGACTGGCAATTTTTTCATCCAAGAGATAACGACTGGCACGAAGAGTGCGTTCATCTTCTGCATCAGGGAAAGCAACAGTTGCAAAAACTGCTTTTGCTTTATTCCGAGTATTTACTATAAATGGAATTTGGGACATAGTAACAACCTTTCTAAATGTTATTTATGAAATAAGAAATTTAAAAATCGATTTTAAGTAAGAACAGAAAAGGCAATTCCCCAAACTTAAAACTTCAGGAGGAACTGCCTTCACAAATCATTCAAGGGTACAATTGAGTGAAAAGTTCCATTTACTGACATCAAATAAATAAATTTTTATGGCAAAGGCGCATTTAAAACTACTCTGCAAGTGTCTCTTGCAATAACCAATTCTTCATTTGTAGGAATTACGAACACTTTCATTGTGCTATCAGGTGTTGAAATCAAGCCTTCCTTGCCGCGAATTGTTTTATTGTTTACCTTTTTGTCAATTTTTACACCCAAGAATTCAAGATGTTTGCAAACTTTTTCACGTACTTCAGGTCCATTCTCGCCAATACCAGCAGAAAAGCAAATTGCATCGGCACCATTCATTGTTGCAAGATATGCTCCGATATATTTTACAACCCGCGAGCAAAACATATCAATTGCAAGCTGTGCACGTCGGTCTTGGTGTTCGGCAATTTCTATTTCAAGGTCGCGCATATCGTTGGTCAAGCCTGAGATACCAAGTAATCCTGAACGTTTATTTAACATATTGAAAATTTCATCGAGCGAAGCACCTTCTTTGTGGTGTAAGAAATCAATAATAGTCGGATCTATGTCTCCACAGCGAGTGCCCATCATAAGTCCTTCAAGCGGTGTAAATCCCATCGACGTATCAATTGATTTCCCTTTTTTGATAGCACAAGCAGATGAACCATTCCCCAAATGAAGAGTAATAATATTTGTTTCCTCTTTTGTTTTGCCGGTCAGTACGCGATAACGATAAGCTATATAACGGTGTGAAGTGCCGTGAAAGCCGTATTTACGGATTTTGTAACGGCGATAATATTGATATGGGATTGCGTAAAGATACGCAGTTTCTGGCATAGTGGAATGGAAAGCTGTATCAAAGATTGCAACTTGTGGCACACTTGGTCCGAACACTTCGCGTGCAGCATAAATCCCTTTAAGATTAGCAGGATTGTGCAAAGGGGCAAGCTCTATGTTATCTTCCATTTTAGCGATAACTTCGTTATCAATTTTAACTGAGCTTTTGAATTCTTCGCCGCCGTGTACTGTACGATGACCAATTGCGTGAATATCTTCAAGTGAATTAATACCTGGGATACCAGTATCAGGATTAGTTACCCACTTGATAATGTACTGAATAGCAGCTTTATGGTCGCGAATTGGTGCTGTACTTTTAATTGATGCTTTACCCTCAACTTTCAAAGTTATTAAAGCTTCGCTACCAATTCTTTCAATTAATCCACGAGCCAGTTCACGGTCTTCGTTTTTTTCGATTTTTTCTAAATCTGTGTCGATAATTTGGAATTTCAAGGACGAGCTTCCACAATTTAGCACTAAAATATTCATAATTAAACCTATTTAAAAATTATACTTAAAATTTTATAAGCTTTACAAATTTAAAAGAAATTTGATTTACTTGTTTGAGTAATTTCATAAAATGTAAAATTTTTCCATTTTTTTCTTAGATATGCCTAATAGATTAAATATATTTTATATTTATTTTTCTCTTATATCAGTTTAAGCAATAACATCATAAATATTTCGTCTTAGTTAAAAACAATTTTAGGTATATTATGAAAAGTATTATTATTTTTTTATTTTATTTTGTATTTATAAATGCAAGTTGTTATTCACAAAATCAAGGTGCTAATATGGGAACATCAGTTTATGATTATTCTGCAAAAACAATTGACGGCAAAGATAAATCACTCGCTGATTATAAAGGTAAAGTTTTGCTAATTGTCAACGTTGCAAGCAAATGTGGTTTTACTCCACAATATAAAGGTTTGGAGGAGCTTTATCGCAAATATAAAGACAAAGGTTTTGAAATTTTAGGTTTCCCTTGCAATCAATTTGGCAGTCAAGAACCTGGTACAAACGAAGAAATTGCTCAATTTTGTTCAACAAATTATGGTGTTACGTTTCAATTATTTGATAAAATTGATGTAAACGGCGAAAATGCTCATCCGCTATATAAATTCTTGAAAGCAAATGCAAAAGGTTTTATAAATGATGATATTAAATGGAATTTCACAAAATTTTTAATTGATAAAAATGGTGAAGTAGTTGATAGATTTGCACCGCAAACAACACCTGAGAATATTGAAAAGCATATAGTTGAGCTATTAAACAAATAAATAAATAATAACCAAGCTGATTCTGTAATTTTGATTAAATCGTCTCATAACGTTTCTTGCAGAATCAGCTTTTCTTTTTAAAAAGTACGAATACCTTCAATTCCTGGCAAAAGTCTTAATTTTGAAGTGAATTTTCTTAGCTGCTCGATGTCTTTTACCTGCAATTGTGCAAACAAAGCGATGCCTCTCTTCCCTATTTGCTGCATTTCAGTGTTGAGAACAATAATTGAAGCATCTGCTGCTTCATTGACAAACGTTGTAAGCAAGTTGGAGTAGTCAGGTCCGAATATCTTTAATTGAACAGTTTGAAGAGCAACGTCATCACTCCATTCGGCTTTTTTAAGATTGGATTTTTCAGATAGATTTTTGACAACAGGGCATTCAGATCGATGTATTTTTATTTGACTTTTCTTAGTTACCAATGCAACAATTGGCTCGCCTTTGATTGGATAACAGCATTTTGCGAGTTTTGTTTCAATGCCGGTGAGTCCTTCAACTTTTATTTGAGGACCGAGTTTTTTTAGTTTTATTTCACGTTCAGTTAATTGCTTTTTCTCTTTTGCTTTTTCAAAAGCTTTAGGAAAAATCTTTTTAAGCAAATTCAGTGAACACTTTGTAGTACCATTCCCAATTGAAAGAAAAAAGTCATCAGGTGAGGAATAGCCTAATTCTGAAATATTTTGACGGAATGTGTTTTCATCTTCAAAGCCACGTATTTTTGATTTAAATTGCTTTTTAAGCTGTTCCCAAGCTTTTTTGCCATCGCTTATGAGTAGGTCGCGTTCGTGCAATTTGAACCATTTAAGAATTTTCGATCTACTACGCGATGATTTAACGATATCAAGCCAATCACGTGAAGGTTTACTGTTATTTGAAGTAATTATATCGACGACATCGCCACTACGAAGTTCAGTTTTTAACTTTGCGAATTTGCCATTAATTCGAGCACCAATTGCTTTATAGCCAATATCTGTGTGCACAGCAAAAGCAAAATCGAGTGCAGTAGCACCTTCAACAAGCGATATAACATTACCTTTAGGAGTTAGGACGTGTATATAATCGCTTTTCATCTCGCTTTTGAGCATTTCGAAAAGTTCAGCTGGATTTTCGAAATACTCATCATTTTCCAAAAAGTCTTTTAGTTTTTTAACCCAAAGGTCGTTTTTCCCAGCAGTTTTTTCTTTGTATGCCCAGTGTGCGGCACCACCATATTCTGCTTCGATATCCATTTCCTTAGTGCGTATTTGTATTTCGAACTTATCGCCACTTGTTGTGTGAACAGTTGTTTGGATTGAGCGGTAGCCATTCGGTTTTGGATAAGTAATCCAATCGCGAAAACGTTTTTCAATTGGGATCCACTGGCTATGGACGATGCCGAGAGTCAGGTAGCAATGCTCTTCTGTATTAGTGATAACGCGTAGAGCCATAAGGTCATATATACCATCCAAAGTTGTGTTTTGATTTTTTAGCTTGCGGTAAATACTGTACGGGCGTTTCACACGATGTTTGATTTCAGCCAGTATATTATGTTTGCGAAGGCTATCTGCAACTTGATAGCTCATAGTTGTCAGCTTGCGTTCAAGCGTCTGGCGACGGACTTCGATTTGGCGATGAATTTTGCGATAATCGTCAGGGTAAAGATGCTTAAAGGCAATATCTTCGAGTGGCTGATAAAGCTTGCTTATTCCAAGTCTATGGGCAATTGGTGCATAAAGATATAAGCTTTCCTCTGCAAGAGAAATAATATTTTTCGAATTATTTTCAGAGGCAAATTTTAAAGAAAGTAATCGCTCGATTAATTTTAGGATTATAAGTCGCAAATCATCAGTTATTTCAATGAAAATTTTACGAAGATCAGCAATGCGTCGTTGAGTCTCTGGAATGGATATTTTCGAAATTCTATCGAAAAGTTGAATTTTCTCAATTAATTCTTTACCGAACTCATTTGAAATCGTAGAAACATTTTTGCTCTGGGAAAGATCGACATTCATAAATGCTGCAAGTGGCAAAATATCTTCGCCAAGCTTAAATTTCTGGGCTTCAGCTATCATTCCATAAGCAAAATACTTGCTTGATTGTTCGGCATAAACTTTTTCGATAATTGAATGAACAAGTTTAAGTCTTTCCATATTACATTTTAAACTTAAATAAAAAATTAGACTAAAAAGAATCACAATTATTTTTTTTAAATAAATTTTGGGGAAAGGAAGTTTTTAATACAAATGAAGCTCCAACAAGACAATAAAAAATAACTTTATTCAAGGGATGAATTATGCTGAGAAATATGTCATTTTAAAACATGATTTTGGATAATTAAAAACAAAAAACTATCCTTTTGGGATAGTTTTTCTTTTTAGAGCCACTTGACGGACTCGAACCGCCGACCGGCTGATTACAAATCAGCTGCTCTACCAGCTGAGCTAAAGTGGCTTTGTTGTCAAATGACGAATACAAAATTATGGACTTTTTTTTTAACCACCAAACTTTTTTTAAAATTTTCACAAATTTTTTAAAATAAAAACACATATTTTTTGTTTTAACTATTATAAACATTAGGAATTTCCTTATATGATAGACCAAGAAAAACGTAACGAAATTCGTAAAAAAGCCGAAGAGATAATAGCACACAAACATCTCAATAATAAAAAGCTTTCTGATGAAGAGATTGAATATCTAATTAATGAACTTAGCATTCATCAAATTGAACTTGAACTGCAAAATGAAGAATTAACAAAACTACAAGACGAATTAAATCTAACACTCTCGAAATATTACGATTTGTTTGAAAACGCTCCGATTGGTTATATTAGCTTAGACTCGGATCTCAAAATTATTGAGACGAATAAAACTTTTGCTGAATTTCTTCAAATGAGTAAAGCTGAACTAATTGGAAGGGATTTCTCCAAATTTGTGGCACCTGAAAGTCAAGATAATTTACATTTTCATTTCAACATTGTTAAGAATAATATTAACTTTAAAAATTTATCTGAACTAACTCTCATATCTTCTTCGAATAGAAGAATTACTTTTCAAGTAGATTCAATTGCAAAAAAAGAAATAAGTGGTAACTTATACATAAAAACAGTTCTTACTGATATTTCAAGCTTAAAGACAATAGAAAACCAACTAATAATAGAGCGAAATCGTTTTGAGACTTTATTTGAAACCGTCCCGGTTGGAATCTTTACAATTGGTTTGGATAATAAAATACTTTCTTGGAATAAATCAGCCGAAGAGATTACAGGATATAAACAAGATGAAGTGATAGGTAAAAAATGTTCATTATGCTTTGTTGATAAAACATTTTGTGACTTTTGGGAGGTTGTTTATAAAAATGAAAATAAGAGCATTATTAAGCCGATAATAACAAAACATGGTGAATTAAGACAAATAAGTTTTAGATATAGCATAATTAAAGATGAAGCAGGCAACCCAATTGCCGGAATTAATACCCTTTTTGATATAACAGACAACCTTAAAAACGAGGAGTCAATTAATCTTTTACAAATTGCTTTAAATACAACAGCTGATAACATTATTCTTTTTGATTTAGACACATTGAATATTGTAGCAGCTAATCATTCTTTTATGAATGATTTGGGTTACAATGAAGATGAAATAAAAAATTTGACTGTTGCAGATATTAAACACAAAAATCCTGTAGAATTAAAGGAATTCCTAAGGTCAAATTTGACAGATATAAACAAAGTATTTTATTACAACGAATATCATTATCGTAAAGACGGGACAAGTTTCCCAGTAGAAATCCAACTGAAAAGTTTTTATAGTGGTGGCAAATTATATGGGATAGCCGTAGCACGTGATATAAGCAATCGTTTGTTGTATGAAGCAAAAATTGCTGAACAGCAGAAGTTTCTCAATGCTATTGTGGAAAATTTACCTGTTGGTGTGTTTGCAAAAGATCCGAACTATGACTTTAAATTTACAATTTGGAATAAAAAGATGGAGCAGATGTTCGGTATTTCTGCAAGCGAAGTGATCGGTAAAACTGACTTTGATTTTTTTGATGAAAACAAAGCAAATTTCTATCGCGAGACAGATTTAGAGACAATTCGCTCAAAAAAACCAACAGTACTTCCAGAACTATATTTTAATATCAATGAAAAGGTGTTTATCGGGCGAGAAATAAAAATTGCAATTTATGACGAAAATAATAATCCAACAGTAATTTTAGGTATTCTTGAAGATATTACTGCTATAAAATTAAATGAAAAAATGATTGAAGAGAGTGAACGTAAGTTCCGACTATTGGCTGAAAATGCTAAAGACATAATTTATAGAATATTTATTAAGCAAGGGGAAATCAAATTCGATTATATCTCACCAGCTATCTATGAAATTACTGGATATTCTCCAGAAGAAATATATAATGATTATCACATAGGCATATATTTACTAACATCTTATGATTCTTTAAAATACTCTAATTTGGCACTTGAAGATGTAGAAAAATACTTTAAAAATGACACAATTTTCTCAATAAATAGTAAGTCTGGGGGAAAAATCTGGCTTGAAACACGAAATTCTCTATTTTATAATGAAGGCACTGTTGAAATTGAAGGTGTTGCACGAGATGTATCGGAGTTTGTCGAACTTTTAAATTTTGATAGAAGCTTATCTAATTTGTTCGAAATGATAGCAAAAAGTATAGAATTAGAAAAAATTATAATGAAATTAATTCAGACAGTAGAAGAATTCTTGCACGGTATAAACTGTTCCATTGCGTTATTTGACTATAAAACAAAAACATATAATTATTTCCTCTCCGAAAAGAATAAAATTAATATTAATGAGATTATAAACTTAATTGAGAAGGGAACTAACTCTTCAGTTGATATAAATGGGACGAATCTGATTACTTTAAATAAAAGTAATATTCAATGGGTGGCATATACAAGCATTTTAAGCGAAAGCAAGCAAGATGTCGGTATAGTTTTATTTTTCTCGGCATACGAATACAATGATAAAGAGCGACTTTCTGAAATTTTGAAGATTGCATCGAACATAGCGGGTATTGCTATCGAGAAAAAGCAATTCTTACAAAATTTAGTCGAAGCCAAGGAGAAAGCCGAAGAAGCAAGCCGACTAAAAAGCGAATTTCTTGCGAATATGAGTCATGAAATTCGCACTCCTCTGAACTCTATTCTGGGATTTACTGATTTAATAAAAGAGGAATTATCTTCTAATAAAAAAATAATGGACTATCTTACTGGTGTAGAAACAGCTGGTACAAATCTTTTAAATTTAATTAATGATATTTTGGATTTATCTAAAATTGAAGCAGGAAAAATTGTCATAAAGTATAAAGAAACAAATATTCGTCAAATTGTCAATGAAATTGCATCTATTTTCAATTCTAAAATAATTGAAAAAAGCATTGATTTTAAAATTAATATTGATGAAACTTTTCCAAACTATATTTTAATTGATGAATTACGACTGCGGCAAATATTATTAAATATAGTAAGCAATGCAATTAAGTTTACAGAAAAAGGTTTCGTTGAAATTCGTGTTAAACATAAAAAATCCACCATAGATAAAAATATTGATTTTCTAATTGAAGTAATTGATAGTGGAATAGGAATCCCTGAAAATGACTACGATATAATTTTTGAACCATTCCACCAACGTGAAAGTATGAATACTCGTCATTATGAAGGTACAGGGCTCGGGCTTGCTATAACAAAGAAGCTCGTCAATCTTTTAGGCGGTGAAATAAGTGTACAAAGCGTTGTTGGAAGTGGTTCTACATTTACAGTGCGTTTCTTTAACATCCAACAAATTGAAAAAGATGAACCAATTTTAGAACAAATAAATTTTGATGATATATTTTTCCATAAAGCCAAAATACTTATTGGTGAAGATAACCAAGCAAATGCAATTGTGATAGAAAATTATCTAAATAAATACAGTTTCGATTTACTATATGCAACTAATGGTCTGGAGGTAATCGAAATTGCTGAAAATGAAAAACCAGATTTAATACTACTGGATTTGCAAATGCCTATACTTGATGGAATTGAGGCAGCTAAAATTCTAAGATCTAAAGAAAAAACGTATGAAATACCAATTATTGCAATTACTGCACTAACAGAAAATTTAATACAAAATGAAATTCGATCACTATTTTCTGATTATTTAACAAAGCCACTTAAAAGAGAGAATTTACTTAAAAGTTTGATGAAGTTTTTAGATTTTGATAAATCAAGTAGTTGTTGTGATGCTGATATTTTGAATCTTATATATAAAGAAGCCGAAAAAGATGAGATATCAACAGAAGATTTAGAAAATTTAAAAATTGGTCATTTGTATAATGAGTGGGTGCCTGCTACAAGATTTTTAATAATCAATCAAATTAAAAAATTCGCAGAAAATATCTTGAGTTTTGCAAATGAAAAAAATCTAAATTCCTTAAAGTTGTATTCTGAGAAACTTATAGAACACATTAAAATTTTTGACATCGAAGCGATCAACTATTTATTAAATAAATATCCAAATATAATTCAAAAATTAAGCTCAAAGTAGAAATTTTATTTTCATTTTAAATTTTTTTCTGTTTTATACGTTATTATAATTTACAAGATGTAAATGATTAGTTAAATGGTGATTAATTAAAAGTTTGGAGAAAAGTATGTCGAGAACTTTAAACAAAGTAATGTTAATTGGAAACGTGGGAAGAGATCCCGAACTTAAATTCACTCCAAGTGGTATTCCTGTAACAACATTTAGGCTTGCAACATCAGAAACGTGGAAAGACCGCAATGGGAATCTTCAGGAACACACTGATTGGCACACAGTGGTTGCTTGGCGTGGACTTGCAGAGGTTTGCCATAAGCTTTTGCGAAAAGGTGCAAGGATTTATCTTGAAGGCAAGTTGCAAACTCGCTCTATCGAAGATAAGAACACAAACACTCGCCGCAATATTGTTGAAGTAATTGCTGAAAATATGATAGTGCTTGATGCACGTAAGCAAAAAGAAAACGGCGAAGCAATAGAGGAAAAGAATATAACTGAAACATTATATCCTGATACCACATTCGATGAAAGTGATTTTTCTGACTTCGATACAAATATTTCAGATACTTTCGATGAAACATTTGATTTTGGCGATGAAGAAAAGAAAAACGATGAAAGTCCTTTTTGAGAAAGATGAAATAGAATGAATAAACAAAAGAAAATCGAGCTTAAGGTCGGGATTGTATCAGTTCTTGCAGTAATAATTTTTATTTTAGGCATTTCCTTTGTCAAAGGTATAAGTGTATCAGCCCCGAAAAATTTGGTTAAATTTAGATTTGATAATTCCGGCGGGATAACTGATGGCTCGCCGGTTTTAGTTAATGGTGTTCGTCGAGGGCTTGTAAAAACTGTAGAAAACAATAACGGTACGGTTTTGATAACTGCTGATTTAGATTATGTTTATGATTTGCGGGCAGATTGTTATGCAAGAATAACTATTCTTGAGGTTACTGGTGGGAAAAAAATCGAGCTTTATCCAGGACGTTCTCAAAATCCATTCAATCCCAATAATGAAATTCCCGGCAAAAGTACAGCTGATATTGCCGACTTGATTGCTACATTAGGTTCAGTTAGCAACGATGCAGCTTCTCTTGTAAAGAATATGGATACACTAACGCAAAATTTCAATTATCTATTGAAGGATAAACAATTTATTGCAAAATTAGACCAAATTGCAAATAACACAAACGAGCTTACTCAAAACCTCAATAATTTACTAAAAGAAAACTATAATACTTTGCAAACAACAATAAATAATCTAAGTTCACTTATATCTGATTTAAAAAAGGCAATCAACAAGAATGAACCACAATTAAATAAAATTATAGTTGATATTGAAGAAGCTCTTAAAAATACCAATTCTTTACTTGAACGTTTGCAAAATACTGCAAATTATGCAGATAAAACACTTACAAATTTGAATGAAATTACTGAGGAAGTTCGTTCGGGAAATGGTCTTGCTAATAGATTTATCTATGACAAGAAATTAAGTAACGAACTTGACTCCGCTATAAAATCAATAAATACATTGTTAAACCAAATTAACCAGCACGGTGTCAACGTGAACGTACGGCTTGGCACTCGTCCATAAAAACAGGAGAAACGATGTCAGCAAAAACAACAGTTATAACACCTGAACTTGATGAATATTTGCATACCAAATTTACGTCCGAAGACGAAATAATGAAGAAAATTTTAGATAATGCAGAACAAAAAGGCTTACCTAAAATACACATAAGTGGCAACCAGGCGAGATTTATGCAGCTACTGCTGAAGGCAATGGATGCACGTTTTGTACTCGAAATAGGGAGCTTGGCTGGATATAGTGCGATTTCTATGGCAAGAGCTTTGCCAGATAACGGTAAAGTTATAGCAGTGGAACTGAACCCTGAATATGTTGAAATAATCAAAGAAAATGCAAAAATTGCAGGTGTTGCACATAAGATTGAAGTAATATGTGATGATGGACGAAATTTTGTAGAAAATTGTAAATTTGATCATCAATTAGATTTTGTGTTTGTCGATGCAGATAAGCCCGGATATTATTTGTATTTGAAGAAACTAACACCACATATACGAAAAGGCGGTATATTTGCAGCAGACAATGCATTTGCATTTGGTTATGTACTCGATAGTGCTCCCGAACGCGACCCAAATGAAGTTAAGTCGATAAAATTATTTAACGAAATTTTTCTATCGGACGAAAACTATTTCGTTACCCTTGTGCCAATTGGAGATGGCTTGATTTTAGGCTATAAGCTATAATTAAATTATCTGCCAAATTGCATAAATTCATTTTTGTAAATTGATTGAATTAAATCTGCAACATCTATAATCATTATAACGCGACCATCACCAAGAATTGTCGAGCCAGCAATACCTGTTATACCACCTAAGTATTCGCCGAGAGATTTTATAACAATTTCTTGCTGACCGAGTAATTCATCAACGACAAGTCCAATACGTTGCATACCAAGACCAACGTTGACTACATAGCGATTTTCTAAGTCTTCGCGTGGATTTTCGACACCAAGTGCTCTATCTAAGCGTAATATCGGGATAACTTCCTGACGAATACGTATAACTTCTTGATGACTAACAGTATAAACACTATCAAGATTTATCGCTACAACTTCCACAACAGAACTTAATGGAAGTGCGTAAGTTTCATCTTTAACTTTGACAAGTAATCCCTGAATAATTGCCAAAGTAAGCGGGAGTTTGATAATAAAAGTTGTACCTTTGCCAAGTTCGGACTCAATATCGATCATACCTTTAAGGTTTTGGATGTTAGTGCGTACTACGTCCATACCAACACCACGACCAGAGACAGCAGTAACTTTTGCGGCTGTGCTAAATCCAGGTGCAAAAATAAGCTGAAAAGCTTCACGAGGGGACATTTGAGCAGCCTGATCTGGTGTGATGATGCCTTTTTCTATTGCTTTTGCTTTAAGTTTGTCAGGATCCATACCGCGTCCGTCATCTGATATACGAAGCACGATATTGTTACCTTCTTGGTCGGCATCAAGGGTTATGGTGCCATATTCTGGTTTGCCCAAGCGAATGCGTTCTTCGGGAGGTTCTATACCATGGTCGCAAGAATTGCGAATCATATGAACAAGCGGATCGTTAAGCTCTTCTATAATACCACGGTCGATTTCGGTTTCTTCACCTTGCACGATAAGATTAATTTTTTTGCCAAATTCTTTGCTTAAGTCTCTAACAATTCGAGGCGCTTTCTGATAGAGTTTACCAATAGGCACCATACGCATACGCATCACTGCAGCTTGGATTTCCGAAGTAACGAAGTCAATTTGCGCGGTAGTTTCAATCAGATCTCGTACGTATTCGCCTTTGCCGAATTCTTGTTCAATAATTTCAGAAATTTGAGCCAGCCTATTACGTCCAAGGACAAGCTCTCCGGATAAATCCATCAAAGCTTCGACACGATTGACGTCAATTCTAATAGTGTCCGAAGCTATTGCTTTTGATTGTGTTTTTGCAGAAGTTTCCTTTGCTAAATTATTTATCTTTGTTGGAGCTTCGGCTGAAACTTTCTCAACAATAGGTATCCCATGAATATGTTCCGATTTTTGTGGATGAGTTTGCTGTGATAGTTCATTTTTTTCGATATTTTGGGAGATTTCCTCATTTATTGTAATTTCTTCATCTTCTTCGTTCTTTGTTCCTGTGTCGGACGGGATTAATCCAACTTCTTCTTTAAATTTTGCATTGATTTCGTTGAAAGCAGCATCAATAAGTTTCAATTCTTCATCAGTAAAATCACCAGGTTTAGTAACAATTTCGGGATTTGAGATCACAGCTTCGACAAAGCTTGTACCTTCAGGGTAAATTTGCTGCTTGTCTTCTTCTTGTTCAGAGGCAGCAGAATAAATTTGAGATTCCTTTAATTTTTGAATTTTCTCTATCGTAGCAGAGTAATCGGCGGTTGGTTCTATACCTTCTTTAATTTTTCCAATCATAAGAGTAATCCAATCTTGGACTTCAAGAAGGACATCGATAATATCCTGGTTTACTTTAATTTCGCTACGACGAAGTTTGTTTAAAATTTCTTCTGCATGATGGGTAATTTCAGCAATGCTTGTGAACCCCATAAAAGATGAGGTACCTTTAATAGTATGAAAACTTCTAAAAATACGATTGATTAAATCTAAATCATCGGTTTTTGTTTCGATTTCTATAAGGTCTTGACTAAGATTTTCGAGCAATTCAGAGGTTTCGATCAAATAGCCTTCAAATAATTCTTGCATTTCTGGGTCGTTAAAACTCATTGAAGCCATATCACACTCCGTATTATTTTCCAAAAAGAGCGTCTATATCATCCTGAGAAAATTGTTCTAATGGATCTTCTTCTGATTCTTTAGCAACATCAGGTGTTTGAATATTGCCTGTAGCTTCAGTTGAAAGATTTTGATTAGCAAACATTTTATTAATTTCATCCATATCAACTGGTTCGTCTAATGCACCAGTAGTGTGTTCTTCGATAACTTCATCTACTTTTTGTTGGCGAATTTCTTTATTTGCAATGGCTTCAACAGCATCGGGATCGAAAGCAATCTTGCGGTGAAGTTGAGAAACCTTCATCTTATCTTCAGGTTCTTTATGCATAAGCTGATTAATATCAGACTCATTGAAGTGAGTTAGAATTTTACCTAATTTGGCCTGAATAGTTTCCAAAAGATTATTCACAGCAGCAATTTGCTGAGCAGTAATGTCTTGTACTTGCAATGAAATCATAATTGAATTTGCATCATTGGTGATACTTTCGATGAGTTCTTCGGTTTCATTAGTTATACGGTTAATTTCAACATTTGGAATTTTCTTCATTGCAGTAATAGCTGCTGCTAAAGCAGGCAAATGTTGTTTTAAGTCATCACCTTTTTCAATAGATTTATAAATTGCTTCGAGTAAATTTATAGGATTTTCTCTTTTTTTCTGAGCTAAATCGATAATTTTATTATAGTTTGCTTTAATAATATCAACTTTGTAGAGAATACCGTCCACAATGTCCATAATTTCGGTTGTAGCAAGTTCGGTTGCTTCTGTAACTTTACTGAGTTGTTTAGAAGCAGAAGGCATTTTCTTGATATTTTCTTCGATTGAAGTATTTATTTCATCTAAAAGAGGTTGAATTTCGCTAACAAAAATAAATATTTCTTCTAAGAAAGGTATGACTCTCTGCCCTAAAATAAACAGGGCTCTTAATTCATCAGCCTTTTCGAGTAATGTGGTAATATCTTTCGGTTTCATATAATTCCTTCCTATGATTGAATTGCTTTTAAAACTGCATCTAATTTTTCTTTTAAAACTTGTGGAGTAAATGGTTTTACAACGTAATTATTAACTTTTGCTTTAAGTGCTTCGATAATATCTTGTTTTAAACCACGAGTTGTAACCATAAGAATAGGTAAATGTTGAAGCTGAGCATCTGAACGGATAGCTTTGGTAAGTTCAAGTCCACTCATATTAGGCATATTCCAATCAGTTATAACGAAATCAACTTTGTTTTGGTGAAGCTTTTCAAGAGCTTCTTGCCCATCACCTGCTTCAATAACATCGTTGTAGCCGAAAGTTTTAAGAGCATTTATTACTATTCTTCTCATAGTTGGTGAGTCGTCCACAACTAAAAAGATCATAAATCTACCTCACAATTTATTTCTTGATAATATTATCGAAATAAAAACAAAAAACTTTAAAAAAATTAACCAATATATTTTGCAACTTCGTATTGAATACGTTTTGTGTTAAAAGGTTTAATTAAATAAGAATTTGCACCAGCCTCCAGTCCAGCATTAATATCTTCGTCTTTAGCAAGTGAAGATAGAATAATTATAGGTAAATCTTTATATTCTGAATCTTGTCTAATCGAACGTATTAATTTTAAGCCATCAATGTTTGGCATATTTAAGTCGGTAATAAGCAAATCAATTTTTTCTTTGGCAAGAACCTCTAAGGCTTCCATACCATCTTGAGTAGGAATAACTCGATAGCCTTTAATTTTAAGAGCAAGTGTAATAAACTTGCGGACCGACGGTGAATCTTCTGCTATTAATATTGTTTTTGCCATCTTCTTACCTGAATTACTCCTACATTATTCTTTTTGATATGCCATAGCTTTTGGGAAATGGACTAATTTGAAAGCCTTAGAAATTCCATGAAGCGATTCAGAATAGCCAATAAACAAGTAACCACCTTTGTTAAGTGAATTATAAAGATGAGTAACCACCTGCTGCTTGCTTGGCATATCAAAATAAATCAACACATTACAACAGAAAATAACATCACAATTTGTAACAGTGCGCATCTGCTGAGCATCATACAAATTTATATTCATAAACTTAACCATTTGCTTTATTTCGTCGTTCAAAATATAGTTGCCACCTTGTTGAGTAAAATACTTTTTCAAAAGGTGTTGAGGAATATTTCTTACGGAATATTCTTTATACACACCTTGACGAGCTTGCTCGAGAACTGATTTATTGATATCGCTGGCAAGAATTTGGAATTGTACACGTGGGTAGATTGGTTTGAGCTTTTCAGCAACGATTATAGCCAATGTATAAGCTTCTTCTCCTGTTGAAGCTGCAGCACTCCATATACGAAATACAGGATTGAATAAGTTTTGACGTGTTGCAAGAATTTCAGGGACAATGTGCGTTTCGAATGCTTCGAATTGTTGCGGAGCTCGAAAAAAGTATGTTTCGTTGATTGTAATCGCATCGAAAAGCTCGTTAAGCTCGTTTCTACCCATTGGAGAACGCAAAAAAGTAAGATAATCTTCAAAAGAAGATAATTTATTTGAGGCAATTCTTTTTGCTACTCTTGCTTCGAGCAAATATTTTTTATTATCAGTATAGTAGATACCACACTGGTCGTATATGAAATTTCTTAGTTCGTTAAAAGTGTTATCGCTTAATTCCATTTTTGCCGGTGCTATTTTTGTTGAAATCTTATTTTCTTCTTTTGGCTTATCAGCCCCAAACTGAAATAAACGAGCTGCCATTTGGTAAACTCATCATTAAACAAATATATATTTATAAATTTTTGCATATTAAATTAATTTAGCAAAAAAATGGTTTAAAGAAAAATACTTTTAGATTAATTAATAATCATAATTAAACCAACATCGCTTAGCACTTCCTCAATAAACTCTTTTTGTTCTTTTGTACCTTTATTATATAATTCTTTAATTTTTTTAGTTGTTAGTTCCTCATCAATTTTCATAAAAAGTTCAATTACTGATGAACATTCGCTTGCTTTGCAACTCATAAGATTATCGAAAATCACATCGAGCAATGCATCTTTGTTTTCATCACGAGCTTCATCCCAAAGATAATTCAGTATTGAAAGAAAGTCAATATCACAACCAATCATTGAGCGATTAATAATTTCATTATAGAAAGTTCGGAAAAATTCTTTAATTAGTTCTGGTGTGTTGTATTTAAGTAAACGTTCCAGGACAAAGCTTTGTGTATCACTATTTTCTTTGAAAATTTCATTCATAATTGATGGGATATCATCTTTTCTGTAAGTATCCCCAAGTGCTATAAGTCCTGCTGCACGGATATCATCGTCATCATCAAAAAGTGCTTTATATGCAAGATAACGCAAATGGTCTGGCAATACAAATGTTTCGTTGTGCCGGAAGAAAATAGCAGCAACGGTTTTCAAAATTATTATCTGTATAGTTTCGCTCAGCTCTTCGATTTTTGAAAACAAATCTTTGGCAACTTCAAGATCGTCGCAATTAATTGATAATGCATCAATTATTGCTGTCTTCATAAATTCATCTTTTTCGTCAGTAAGAGCAAAGAGTAAGAAATCAATTGCTTTTTGCGAGCCAATTTTGCCGAAAGCTTCTACTACATTAGGTTTTTGTTCAGGTCTTGTGTTATAAATTTGAACAAGCTTATCTATGATAGTTTCATCTTGATAATTTCCAAGAGTTTCGATTGCTGCTTGAACAACGTTTTCATCGTGGTCATCGAGCAGTGGATGTATGTAACTGGCAAGGTGTCTAGTATTCATAAGTCCAAGTAAATCGCAAGCAAACTTTCGAACATCTGGATCAGGATTTTGCAGATAATTTATTATATATTGAGCAGCTGGTTCACCTAAGCGAACTAAAATATCACCTGCTGTGTTGCGTAGTTCGATGCTTTTGCTAGTAATATTTGGTACAATAATTTGAGCAGCAAGGCGTGCCCAGTCATCTTTAAGATCATAAAGTGTTCTTACGGCAACATCGCGAACTCCACTATCACTATGCGTAATTAAATCGCAAAGTAATTTGATAACTTCTTCGTCATAATCGTCTGCCTGCCCAATAGCAATTATGGTTTCAATGATTGAAGCTTCATCATTGCTATTGATAAGTTCTTTAAGTATTATTGCCTTATCCATAAATTCACAAAAATTAAATTTGTATAATTTATTGCTTTAAATTAGTTCATAATTTGACAAATATCAAGTGAAATTATTTTAATGTAAATTTATTCAATGTTCTTTCCAGTAATGTTTATTCCCAATTGTTCAATACGATAACGTAACTTTGCACGTGAAATACCTAAAATCTTTGCAGCTTTTATCTGATTACCGTTGGTAATCTTTAGAGTTTGAACAATTAAATCGCGCATAACGTTTCCCATAGGTGCGCCAGTTTTGGAAATTTGTAGGAAATGTTGCCCATCTGCGAGCTCGATTGTTTGCTTACCGGAAATTTGAATGCTGGTTGTGGGTGATTTTAGGAAGCTAAGCGATTCCTTTGATATTATATCGTTGCTTTCTAATAAAACAACTCGTTCAATAACGTTACGAAGCTCGCGGACGTTGCCTTTCCAATAGTAGTTGTTCATTATTTCAACTGCTTCAGGCGAAAAACCTTTTATGTTTTTGCCAAACTTCAAATTAAATTCATTTACAAATGCTGTAGCAATTTTTAGAATATCCGCACCACGCTCACGCAAAGGCGGGAGATGGATACGGGCAACGTTCAGTCGATAATAAAGATCTTCGCGAAAAGAACCTTCTTCGACGAGTTTTTCCAAATCTTTATTTGTAGAGGCAATTACACGCACATCAACGGAGATTTCTTTTGAACCACCAAGGCGATAATATTGCCGTTCTTGCAGTACACGCAATAATTTCACTTGTAGTTCAAGGCTAAGTTCGGCAATTTCATCAAGCAGAATTGTGCCGTGATGAGCTTGCTCGAATTTACCTTGTTTTACTTTTTCAGTCGCACCAGTAAATGCACCACGCTCGTAACCGAAGAGCTCGTTTTCGGCAAGTTCTCTTGGTATAGCACCGCAATTAATAGAGATGAAAGGACCTTTTGCACGTGGTGAATTTTCGTGAATGAAACGAGCCATAAGTTCTTTGCCAGTACCAGATTCACCGAGAATCAAAACGGTTGTATCATCGGCTCGAGCAACAATTTTTGCCATTTCGATAGCTTTAATCATTGCCTCAGATGAGCCAAGTATTTCGCTCGGCTGGTCTTTTTTGAGTTGCTCTGATAGTATATCAACTTGACGCCGCAGGTCAAAATTTTTCAGTGCACGCTCCACGGAGACTTCAAGTTGTTCCAAATCCAATGGCTTAACTATAAAATCCTCTGCCCCGAGTCGCATTGCACGCACAGCCATTTTGATATCTGAAAATGCTGTCATAATAATGACAGGCATTGTGTAGCCTTGCTTGCGAAGTTGCTCCAAAATATCCAAGCCGTTTGCATGCCCTAAAAATATATCAAGCAATATTAAATCAGGCGATATCATATGAAGTTCTTCAAGAGCTTGACTTGCGTCGGTGAAAGTTATTACTTTCGAATACTTGCTGCTTAGAATTCCCTTCACTGTTTGATTGACAAGTGGGTCGTCCTCTATTACTACAATTGTGTAATTGTTCTTGGACATTCTTAACCTTTATTTTTTATAACATAATTTATTCAATTTGCTTGGGCACAGGTAATTTAACATAAAAAGTTGTTCCTACGCCTACTTTACTTTCCACATCGATAATTCCACCGTGCTGGTGCAAAATTCTTTGAGTAATTGGCAAGCCGAGACCAGTTCCGTCGGGCTTTCTGGTGAAAAATGGATTAAAAATCTTTGAGAGATCTTCTGGTGTTATGCCAATACCATCATCTGTTATTGATATGACAACCATTTCACCTTCTGTGTGCTTGATTGGAGCTTCAGTATAAGTGCGGATGATAATTTTGCCTTTAGTTTTAATTGCATCCGCAGAATTTGTTATTAAATTTATAAAAACTTGTTGTAATTGTTTTTCATCAGCAGCAACTTGCGGCAAATTATCATCAAATTGAAGTTCTACAGTTATATCTTTGCGTTTCAAGACAGATGCAACCAGTTCAAGAGTTGTTGGTATGAGCGAGTTTATATTCACTTGTTTTATATCAGGAATAGTCGGACGTGAGAAATTTAGAGTAACTTCAACAATACGTGAAATACGTTCCACACCTTGTAAAGCAGTATTTACATAATCATACTCTGGAGAGTCCTCTGGAATGTTGCGTTTTAAAATTTGCAAATTTAAATTCACAGCCGCAAGCGGATTACGAATTTCGTGGGCAACACCTGCTGAAAGCTGACCGAGTAGAACAAGTTTATCTGCCTGTACGAGCTTATCGGTAAGAGCGTGCTGCTCGCTGACGTCGCGGGCAATTGCTTGGATTAAATTTTTGCCGTCGTATTCAACGAAACGGGCACTTACTTCGACCATTAGGCTTTCTTCTGCTTTTGTTTCGAGTGTTAATTCACTTAGCACCATTGGAGAACTTGATTTCTGCAGAAGTTTGAATATTCTTCGGAATTGTGGCAAAGATGAACCAATAAGCTCATCACAAGTTGTACCGAGCAATGTTGCAGCGTATTCATTTGCGTCGAGGACGCACCAAGTTTCTGGCTGTACGATGAATACAGCATCCGAAGCATTATCGAAAAATGACTTATACCAAGCAAGTTGCTTTTCCAATCGCTCTATTTTAGCCCTCAAAGTTTCACGTTTATTGAGTGATTTTTCCATAATTATTTCTTCTCTTTTTTAATTTCGGGTTTTTGGTTAGTATTAGTGCTATCTTTTGGTTCTTTTTTCTCAACTGGTATTAAATCAGAAGGATTTATATTTTTAAGATTTTCTAACTCTTTAGTTGGTTGATCAATTATAACTTCTTTAACTTTTTTTAGTAAATTTTCAGGTTTAAGCATATCTTCTAAAGTTTGCTGCTTAGGCAAATTTGGATTGAAATTTGGATCGTACAGTTGAATTTCTTTCTTTTCGTAAGTAACCTTTTCACGATCTTTAAGATGTTCGGGGATTGGCTCGCCACTACGGACTGCGGCAAGATATTCAACACTAAGACGAACATCTGTTGCATATTCTGTATTTGGATAATTCTGAATTAGAATTGTGTAATATTTAAGAGCGCTATCGGGTAAATTTAAATTGCGTTCGTAAATCCAGCCGATATTGTAAATGGATTTCGGGGCAAATTGCGATTGTGGGAATTTTTGATAAACTTTTGAAAATTGGTTAATTGCAAATTTATAATCACCAAACTTCATTAAATCGCGACCCGATGAATAAAGTTCAGCAACTGAGTCCTGAATAAAAGCGGCTGTGTAGCCCAAAATTTTCATAGCTTCTTTGCCATAAATTGTCTTTGGATAACGCTCCACAATAATTTCAAGTAAAGAATCTGAGGTACGCAAATCGGTATTTCTTAGGGAATGAGATAGAACATAATAGTATCGGGCAGATGATGTATCACGCTCTGGGGCAACATTCATCGCAAGCGAGTAGTAATAAATTGAACTATCAGTGTTTTTTAAACGAGAATGAACACGCCCGAGTTCAAACAAATCATAAGCTAAAATTTTCAAAGATGTATCGGGAAGTTGTTCGTTATTTCGAAGGCGTTTAAGTGGTTCTGATGTTTTTGTTTGATAGGAGTCCCAAGCATTAAGCAACTGATACATTTCATCGGAATAGTTATTACTAGAACCAACTGATGCGCGTCCACGTGCAAAATACATTCTTGCCTTAGCGTAATCGTGTTTCAAATAAAGATCGACTCCGCGCTCATAGTAAAATGCAGAAGTAACTGGATTAACGCTAAAGAGCGAATCGGTTGTTTTTTCGAGCTGAGCAATTTTATCATCATCATTTTGCAAGCGGGCAATTTGCATACGTTGGGCATAAATATGGACTTTCCATTCGGCGAACTTTCCATCATTTTCTAAACGACTGAGGATGTTTTCGGCTTCAGCAATTTTTCCCAAACGAATAAGAGAAGCAGCTCGATAGAGATTTGCTTCGAAAACACCTAAATAATCAGGCTTATACTTTAGAACAATGGTAAATTCTTTTTCGGCACGCTCGAACATCCCCATACGAAACAGCAGAGAGGCAAGCTCCAGTTGCCATCGAGCTTTAATCTCTGGATCATCAGATTGAGCAACAGCCTGCAAATATGGTTTTAAAGCAGCGGATAGATCATTTTCGTAAAGTGCCAATTCTGCTTCGATTCTAAATGCATCGGATAGGATATCGTAGCGTTTTTTCTGCCAAGCAATATCTACAGTACGAGAAAGTATAATTTTACCGGCATAAAACTTTTGCTGAACAAGTAAATTCAATGCAAGCAATAGATGAGCATCTGGTGAAAGCTTACCATCAGGGAATTTATCAATTAGCTCACTACATTTCACCTGCGAAGGAAGCCATTCTTCACGGTAAAAATATGTTTTTGCCATTAAATATAGGACATCCTCAACGTAATCGCTTTTTGGTTTGTATGCAAGGATCTTCGAACCTTTGATTATAATAGAGTCGAGTTTTGCATTTACAGGTTGCCTTTTAAAACGATTAACTATGAATTCTTCTAGAAAAGGTGGCATACCGCTTTTTCGTGATGGTTCAATATTTAAAGCAGTTTTTGGGATAAGCACGCGGGGCATAAGTCGCTTTTTTTCATCTTGGTAGGAAAATTCCTCCTCGGATTCTTTCAACAAGCGATTGGCATTGTAATAAGTATTGAAATATGCAGTAAAATTATCGTATCTTATACAAGACGATAAAATCAAAATTATTAAAAATAGATAAACGCTTGTTATTAAATTACTTCGATTCATTGTATTTCAATTTTTGTTTATAAGAAGTAAAATATTATATATACACTCAAAATTATAGCAAAAATAACAAATTGGCGAATATTCTTCAAACAAAATATCTTACGTTTCTAAATCTTTTATATTTTATAAATTTAACAAATAATTTATTTTTAATTTTTCTTTTTTATCGCATTTAAAAGATGCTCGAATTGAGTAAAAACATCAGTTGGAGTTAATCTACGCATACAATCAAAATGCTTGCGTGGACAGCGATTTCGCCCTATATGCGTACAAGGACGACAACCGAGTTCAATTTGTGCAATCCGATACGGAATACCGTAAGGTGCAAAACCAAGTTCGGGCACAGTTGAGCCAAATATAGCAATAATCGGTATTCTTAAAGCAGAAGCAATGTGCATAAGCCCAGTATCGTTTGAGATAAAATAATCGCATTGACTAATTTTGCAAATCGTTTCCTTTAAAGATAGCTTGCCAGTATAGTCAATAATTTTTGCCTTAGCAAGATCAAAAATTTTGGTGGCATTTTCGGCTTCACGTGAATTCCCAAATAAATAAAATATTGCATTATATTTATCGCTTAACAAATTAATAAGTGTAGCATAATACTCTGGCAGCCATTGCTTAGTTAAATGATTAGCACCGTGAGCAATACCAATTATAATCTCATTTTTATTGCTCTGCAGTTCAGTATTAATAAAAATTTCTGGTTTGTAATTTTTATTTACAATTTTGAGAGGTTTTAATGTGTCGAAATAGCGTTCAACAACGTGTTGTGGTTCTTTTGTAAAATATTTAAAATGAACCAAAGCTAATTTATAGAGACGATTTTTATTAAATTTCAGCTTTTTCTTGAAAAGTCCGCTTAACATTAGCTTACTTCGAAGGTTATTTTGCAAATCTACTACTAAATCATATGGTTGATTTGAATTAAATTCGAGGATTTGATTTTTTAGAGATTGAATTTCCTTTTTTGAATCATTTTTATTAAAAAGGAAAATTTTATCAATAAATGGATTGTTTTCAAGAATGCTTGCCATTGGCATAGATGAAAGATAAGTTATTTGAGAATTAGGCAATTGTTCTTTTAATGCTCGCAAAATTGGTGTTGTAAGCACCACATCACCAATTGAACTAAACCTTGCTATTAAAATATTGTTTTTTTGAAATATTTTCATATATTAATATGTTAGTTTAGTGCAAATTAAAAAAAATTGCAATAAAAGTTAAAAATAAATAAGGTAACAGTATGAACTTCACCTTAGAGAATCAGAATAATATTGTAATATTTCGCTTAAAAAACTCCAATGTGGACGGACAAGTTGCAGCACAGCTCAAAGCAAAGCTCTTAATTGTTGCTCAACCAGACATTGAAGCATTGATAATAGATTTAACACCTGTGGAAGCTATTGATAGTTCTGGGCTTGGTGCTTTATTGCTTGCGCACCGCCAGCTAAAAGACTATTCCATCCCAGTAATTTTAACAGGAGTCAAAGATTTTGTGCGTAGCTTGATGAATATAACAAGAATAGACGAGTTGTTTGAATTTTACGATACAGTTGAAGAAGCCTTAAAAACTTTTGTTAAAGAAGCAGAAGAATAATAACGATGAATCTTTCTTTGGGAAATTCAATTGGATTGATAATAGATATACAATCGAAATTATTGCCACATATTTACGAGAACGAAAAATTAATTGAAAGCAACATCCGACTAATTAGAGGATTGCGTTTACTTGGTGTTCCAATAATTATTACAGAGCAATACCCAAAAGGTCTTGGTGAAACTGACGTTAGCCTAATTGAAGCACTTGGAAATGATTATCAACCTATTATAAAAGATACATTTAGTTGTATTGGTTGCGAAACATTTTTAGATAAAATTAAAGAAATTGGCAGAAAAAACGTAATCGTTTCTGGAATAGAAACTCATATATGCGTTATGCAAACGGTTAGAGACTTAATTGCAAGCGATTTCAATCCATTTGTTGTTGTAGATTGTGTTTCGTCAAGAAAATCGCACGACAAGCAATATGGTTTAGAAAGGATGTTTCGTGAAGGTGCATTCCCTGCAACTTATGAATCGGTTCTGATGGAAATAGCTAATACTTCCAAACATCCCAATTTCAAAGAATTATCAAAGATTATTAAATAAAGGCATAAAGAGGAAATTTAATGAGATTTACAGTTGCCGAGTTGAGCGAAAGCAACTTGCGTCATAATGTTTCCCAAATTAAGAAGTTTGCTCCAAATTCTTCAATCGTAGCAATGGTAAAAGCCAATGCTTATGGTCATGGAATTGAAAAATATTGGCGAATATTACGTAGCGAATACGTTGAATATTTAGGTTTTGCTTTTGTGGATGAAGCTCTTGAAGTGCGTCAAATGGGCGATGATGGAAAGATGATGGTGCTTGTCAATGCTCAAGAAGACGAGATTGAGAAATATATAGAATACAATATAGAACCAACAATTTCCAGTTTCGAAATATTGCACCTATTTTCAGAAAAAGCACGTCAAGCAAACAAAACCGTAAAAGCACATTTGTTTATTGATACTGGAATGCATCGTGATGGAATACATCCTGTGGATACATTAAAATTTACATCAGTAGCACAAAATCTACCTAATTTAGAGCTAATTGGGATATGTTCTCATTTATCAACAGCTGATGATGATATTGATTTTGCACGTGAGCAAATGGAATTATTTATAAAAACTATTAAAAAAATAGAAGAAACCGGCTTTAAGTTTAAATATAAGCACCTTTCAAATAGTGCTGGTCTTGTAAATATACCTTGCAAAGAATGCAATCTTGTGCGTCCAGGCATTTCTTTGCATGGGATTATGTCTTCGAATGAGCTCGCTGAAAAGATGTATCTAAAACCAGTTTTAAGCTTAAAATCACGAGTTCAGCTTGTAAAGCAAGTAAATAAAGGCGAAACTGTTGGATATTCTAAGAAGTTTATTGCAGACAAAGATACAAATGTTGCAGTTGTGCCTATTGGTTACGGTGATGGCTTATTTAGAAGCCTTACAAACCGTATGCAGTGCTTGATAAATGGAAAACGATATAAGCAGATTGGTACAATTTGTATGGATGAATGTATGTTCGATATTGGCAACGACTATGTAAAAATCGGTGATGAAGTTGTAATAATTGGTAAGCAAGGCAATGATGAAATTACAGTTTATGAATTATCCAACCTTGCAGGTACAATTCCATACGAAATTACTACTCTAATAACACAAAGAGTGCCAAGATTATTAGTTTAAAATTTTAAAGAAACATAATAAATTTAAATGCCTTATTGCTCTCCGAATGCAAAGCACGTCTAAGCCGTGCTTTTTTATTTTCGAAAGCTCATACATTCCTATTTTGAGGGGTTAACATTAAATTAATGTAATTCTAAAAAATTTCTTGTAATCGAAAAAAATATTTGTTAATTAAAATCGATTTATTATATTGCGTGTGAAAAAGTGGGATAAAGTGGTAGATAATCCCAAAATAAAACTAAAATTGGTAAAAAATGGCATTCTTTAAAGGGCAAGAGGTATATTCGATTGATAGCAAAGGTCGAGTTAATATTCCATCGAAGATGCGTAAATCGCTTTCGCCGGAAGCAAATGATACTTTTGCGATTACCCGCGGCTTGGATAAGTGTATAACTGCATATCCTATCGACGAATGGAAAAAATACGAAGAGAAGTTTTCAAATTTAAATCAGTATGACGAAAAAAACCGCTACTTTTTGAGAATGCTATTGATGTGGAGCGAAGAAGTAACACTCGATGCGCAGCAAAGGATCACTCTACCACGCAAGCTTCTTGAATTTGCTGGGATCGACGGTAAAGTAATGATTGTTGGAATGGGCGACCATATTGAATTTTGGAATCCAGATGAATTCGAAAACTATTTGAATAAATTCAACGAGCCTTACGAAAAAGTTGCTGAAAAAGTGTTCTCTGAAAATTTGAGGTGAGGCTCGAAGTGAAAAAAAAAAGACTAAAAGTCGGCGGAAACCAAACCTTGCACAAGCAGAGAGTTATGATTATCATCTGCCGGTGCTGGGCGAGAAATCTGTCGAATTGCTAGTAAACAAGCAAGAAGGAATTTATATAGACGGCACTCTTGGAGGCGGTGGGCACGCGGCGTTAATCCTTCGAAAGCTCGATTCTGGGGGGAATTTATGGGCTTTCGATAAAGATGAGAACTCTATTCGGCATTGCCGAATAAAATTCGAGGAAGAGTTGAAAAATAAGCCTCCAAGACTTGTGCTGTTTAATTGTGGCTTTGAAGAAGCCTTAAATAAGCCCGATTTGGCGGGCAATTTCTCTGGTCTTCTGCTTGATTTAGGCGTTTCCTCAATGCAGCTTGACACGGACTCGCGGGGGCTAAGCTATAGGGTGAACTCAAGCTTAGATATGAGGTTCGGTTCGAGCGGCATCACAGCAGAAGACCTTCTTAATTCACTATCCGAAGAACAAATCGTCCACATACTACGCACTTACGGCGAGGAGCCACGTAGCCGAATTATTGCACGTGCGATTATTGAGCGCCGGCGGCTTGCTCCAATACGCACCACTTTTGATCTTCGCGAAACTGTCGAGAGATGCACTCCGCGTCAATTGCATTTTAAAACGCTTTCGCGTGTTTTCCAAGCTTTTCGTATAGCTGTCAATCGTGAACTTGAAGTGCTCGAAACAACGCTTCGCCGTGCAATTGAAATGCTATCATCAGGTGGTCGTATTGTTGTAATTTCTTACCATTCGCTCGAAGATCGAATTGTAAAAAATATTTTCAAAGAACATTCTATAAAAAAAGGCACAGATTATACATCAAACACTGTGCCAAAAATTAGAATTTTAACTCCAAAGCCTATTGTCCCAGATGAGCATGAACAATTACGAAATCCACGCTCACGAAGTGCAAAACTTCGTGCTGCTGAAAAAGTTTAACTAACGTTGTTGCTGCAATGTTTTTATCTTTAAAATAATCTCATCAGTCTTCTTTTTCTTCAAATTTGAATCGATTTTTAAAGCATTTTTTTGCGTAAATTTATACTTGTGAGAGCAGTTAATGATTTGTGTATCATCACCGAAGATAATTTCAAAAGATAGTGTCTCGTCATTTTCACTTTCATTGAAAAAAGTAAATTTATAAGTTGTGATTGTAGCATTCGGTTCGTATTGTATGTCTTGGACATCTACTTTGCCAAAAATATTGAATGATTTTCCCAAATGTAATGTGCCAGTATCATTAATTGGAATATTTGCAATAGGAATTTCACCGATAAATTCAAAGTTTTCCCTGTCTTGTGAAAATATGGAAATTTTCCCTTGTGGAATAACAAACCCTAACCCATCTTCTACCTTATTGCTGAATTCAATTGCATTGAAAACATCAATTGCACCAGAATAACCATAAACAAGATTGAGCGATGCGAACTTTTTCCTACGAAATTTTATATTATCAGCATCTTTGTAACGCAAGCGTTTAATTTCACCGTTTTTTAAAGAAAAATTATCATTTAACTCCCAAACAAAAATTTCGGGAAGTTCTTTTTGATTGTAATCAACAGATTTAGCGCTGTTTAGTGCACGAAAGATCGCACCATCAGCAGCCTGCTCGTATATATTTGTATTTACCTTTGGCACATCGCCTAAGATAAGCTTTAATCTGGTATTTGTGAAATCTTTTAATGAATTATTAATAATGTTGAAATTTGATGAGAGAGAAGCAGTATTTTTAATGTCGTTGATTATTAGAAAATGCTCAGCATTCCAATTTATTTGTTCAATTTGGTATATAAATTGCAGATTTTGTTTGCCTGATGATTGTGGTTCAATCGTAAAATTAACTTTACTATTGAGATTTATATTTTTTGGCAAGCTTTTTAGCTCAATATCGTAATCATCCAAGGTTTGTGCAAGGAATACCGAATTGTCATTCTTTTTTAAAACTATTTTTGGTGAACTATCAGGATTTACACTAAGTAAGTTACCTGTTATTTTCTCATTACTTTCCTTGTTAATTAATGTAATTTGTTCACCTAATGAATTTTGCAGCAAAGAAAGCAAGCCTTGTGGCATAATGAAGCTATATTCGAAAAGATTCCCATTAAATTTCAACAAAACTGAATTCGGAACTATCCTATAATTTAAATTGTCAAGTGTAAAAATTTGCTTGCCAGATTTTAAATCAGCAGTAATTGTTTCTTTAACAATTCCAAAATTAGAATTGTAAATTGTTAGACGTGTCTCTTGTGCTGAGAGTAAATTGCTAAGAAGTAACATTGAAAAAATGAGACGTTTCATAAAGATTATTCCTTATTTTTATAGTAATTTTTAAGGCTTCGGTTCTTTAAATCATATTGTCCGGCAAGGTGGTCAGCTTTAGTTTTTTCCCAAAGCTTAGCTCCATCTAAATATCCTGCACGACCTATGATGTGCGACGAAACAGGTGAAGTCATAAAAACAAAAACAACTATAAGAATAGAACGGGCGTAAACAGCAAGATCGTGAAAAAAAACAGCAGTACCTACAATAACAAGCCCCACACCGAGTGTGCTTGCTTTTGTTGTAACGGATACTCTTGTATATAAATCAGGCATTTTAACCAAACCAACAGCCGTTAAAAATATAAAAATACTACCAGCCAAAATGAAAATCCCAGAAATTATTTGAAGTATTTCGTTCATTGTAGGTTTCTCCTTTCAAGATAATAAGCAAAAGAAACAGTGCCGAGAAAAGAAATTAGCGCTAAGATAAGTGAAACATCCAGCGACATAGTTGCTTGCATATATACAGCAAAAGCTGCCATAAAAGCAATGCTCATTGAAGTAAGAGTGTCGAGTGCCACAACTCTGTCTGCAATATCAGGACCAAGAAGCAGTCGCACCAATGTAATGAGAGCAGAAATAATTATAAGTGGTAACGAAATGTATAAGCAAATTTCTAAAAAGCTCATCTCATAACCTCCAAGAGTTTTCTTTCAAGTCCATTTTTCAAATCTTTAATAAATTGATCAATATCATCAACATACATAGCATGAATATATAGAGTTTGTCTGTCGTCGGAAACATCGATGCTCCAAGTGCCAGGGGTCATGGTTATCATATTTGCAAAGAGAGTTATTTCAAGATCAGTTTTGCAATCGAGCGGGATGGCAAGGATTGCAGGTTTCATAAAATAACCAGGTGTTGCAACATCATATGCAACTTTTAGATTTGATACTATAATTTCTTTAATAAAATAGAGAATAAACCAAATAACCTTGAAAAAGCGTGTGAAATATGGAGTTGGTTCAGTAGATTTTCTTGTTATAAATAGAAACACAAACCCCAAAAAAAACCCTTCGAAAAATGCATATAAGTGCAAATTTCCTTGGAGGAACATCCAGATAAAAGCAAACATTATATTAACCATCAATCTATTCATTGCTGACCTCCTAAAACCGCATTAATATATATTGAAGGATTGAGCAATTGATGAGCCGTTTCATTGGCATAGTCAAGGAATGGCTGCGGATTTAGCCCGATGAATAAAGTAATTACTGCAAGAATGATTATTGGTGCAAACATCATTGCAATTTTGAATTTTGGAAGTTCTTTTATTTTAGCTTGTTCAGTTGCATATTCTGCTTTTTGCTCTTTCCAAAATACTTCGTTCCATATTTTAATCATCGAAAATAATGTAAGCAATCCAACAAATAAAGAAACCACAAGTGCAAGATATTCTCCTTTCTCGACAGCTGCAACCGCAACAGTGTATTTAGCCCAAAAGCCGGAAAGTAGAGGCACTCCACCGAGTGACATAGCTGGAATAAGAAACAACAGTCCCAGCAAAGGATAAAGCTTTAGCACACCGCCTAATTTCTTGAGCAGATAAGTCCCTTTTAGTTCGTTTACAACGCCCGAAACGAAAAACAAGTTTGTTTTAACGATAATATGGTGGAAAATGTAAAACACACCGCCGGCTATACCAAGTGGCGTCATAAGTGCAAGCCCTAAAATCATATACCCAATCTGGCTTATAATATGAAACGAGAGAATTCTTCGGAATTCCATCTGCGAAGCTGCACCAAGCACACCTGTGAGCATTGTAAGCATTGCAATTATCAATATAATGTTGTGTGTAAAAGTAATGTCTGTTATGAAAATTAATGTAAAAACACGGAATAATGCATAAACACCAACCTTTGTGAGCATCCCGGCAAATATTGCCGAAATCGCTGCTGGAGGTGTGTGATATGAAGCAGGCAACCAAAAAAACATTGGGAAAATCGCCGCTTTTATTCCAAATGATACTAAGAAAAACATCGCCATAACATTGACAATACCTTTGTTTGGCAGCATAGGAATTTTGCGTGCTAAATCCGCCATATTCAGTCCACCAACTATACCGTATAGTATGCCCACACCAACCACAAATAGTGATGAAGAGAGCAAATTTAGAATAACATACTTTATTGCGCCCTCAAGCTGACGACGCTCGCTTCCCAATGCAACAAGTGCAAATGATGAGATAAGCAAAACCTCGAACCAAACGAACATATTGAACAAGTCGCCTGTCATAAATGAACCATTTATACCCATTTGCATAATTTGCAAAAGCGGGAAGTATCCAAAATGTTCTCGTGTTTCGTCCATTGTTCCAAGTGAATAAAGTGAAGTAGCAAACCCAATAATTGCTGATACAAGAACCATAGTCATTGTAAGCAAATCGGCGGTAAAAATAATTCCAAATGGAGCTTGCCATGAGCCTATGTATAAGCTTTGTATTCCGTGTGTTTTCACATACCAAGTCAGGTAAATTGCAATTGAAAGAGTGACAACTGAACCTATAGTATTAATTATGCGTTGTGCCAAACGGTGTTTCCAGAAAAAAAGCATCATAACGCCAGTAAAGAGCGGTATTACTACAGGCATTGATAGTATTGAATTCATTTATTAATCTCCTACTACATCTTCGTTGCACATAATGTCTGTTGAATTCATTTTATCAAGGTCGTCATCACCAACTTTTTGAAATGCTTTTCTGAAAAGAGCGATAGCAAAAGCCTGTGTTCCAAAACCAATTACGATAGCAGTCAAAATTAAAGCTTGAGGGAGTGGATCGGCATAGGTTCCTTCAAGTGTGTTCGCATTTTGCGGGATAAAAGCCGCATAGCCTTTTGTAACACGTGCTACTGAAAATATAGTTAAATTTACAGCATTACCCAAGAACACAAGCCCTAATATTACTTTCACAAGGCTACGTCTAAGCATCAAGTAAAACGCAGATGTTGCTAATATTCCAACAATTATTGCTAAAACAAATTCCATATATATTACTCCTTATCTTCGAACAATGTGAAAATAATGTTTAATGTAACACCGAGTACAGTAAAATATACACCTGTATCGAAAACTGTTGGAGTTCCGAAACTCCCTACGATTGGTAATTTATGCTCATACCAGATACCTGTCATAAGCGGTTTTCCCATAATTATTGAGAAAACTGTGCTACTGGCAGCTAAAAACAATCCAAAAGCTAAAACTTTAATTGGCTGTATTGTGAAAATTGATTTTACTTTATCGATGCCAAAACCAAGCAAATACAAAGAGAATGCCGCCGAAGCTACAAGCCCGCCAACAAAACCACCTCCCGGATGGTTATGCCCACGGAATAGCAAAAAAACAGAGAAAATTAGTAAAAGTGGCAGCAAATACATTGTCATTGTTCTTAATATTATCGATCTCATATCTCTTCTCCTTGCTTTTTTAAACGTAAAAGAGAATACACACCAACTCCTGCAATTGCAAGTACAGTTATTTCGCCCATTGTATCGAAGCCACGGAAGTCCACTAAAATAACATTTACTATATTTTTGCCATGACCAATTAAATAACTAGTTTGTGCAAAATACTCACTTAAACTTGTGTCCATTTTTCCATAAGCACTAACAAAAATGATAATCAAAGTAAAGATAGAACCAAAAGCAATAGCAACTGTTAAATCTCGTGCACGTGTTTTGAGCTTTGAATAAGTTGCAAAACGTGGCAATTTATATAAAACAAGAACAAACAAAATTACAGAGAGAGTTTCAATAGAAAGTTGCGTCATTGCAAGGTCTGGGGCACCGTATATTATGTAAATTATTGAAATCAAAGCACCGATTATACCCATAGATGCAATTGCCGAAAGGCGACCTTTGGCAAGAAGTGCAAAAATACTTGCTATAAGAATTGTAATTAAAATTGAAATATCGTAAATATCTACACCTGCTATACTCCGTTCAATCGAAATTGCAAATGCATTTGCTATCGATGATGCAGAATTAAATCCTAAGAACGCACCTCCAACAAATAGAATAAAAAATGCTAAAATTGTTAAAATATAATAACGCAAATGACCATTTTGCAAGATTTTAGTTTGTAGTTCAGCGAAACTTAAAGTACCGTTAAAAATATAATCATACCATTTGGAGGGAAAGAAAAATTCAGGGACACGTATTTTGGAAATAAATTCTACAAACGACAAACGTTTTATTATAATGCCCAAGCCAGTTGCTATTGTTAACAAGCTCAGCAAAAGTGGTGTGTTTAAACCATGAAAAAGCCCAAGATGATGCATTGCATTTGGCAAAACCGACTGCACTGCTTTATTTGTAAGTCCTGCGATTGTTAAATTAGGTGCTATTCCAAATAGTAAACCCAAAATAACAAGAACCAGAGGTCCGTATGTCATTTGCCAAGGTGCTTCGTGAGGTTTTTCCTGTGGATATTTGCTTTCTCCAATGAATGGGAGAATCCCTGCAAAAGTCATAACAGCAAATGTATTAATTGCAGCTATTACGCTGATTGTAATAAACAACCCCGATAACGAGCCAGACTGCAAAGCAGCATCATAGAGCATTTCTTTGCCGATAAAGCCCAGAAAAGGGATGATACCCATACCCGAAAGTGCTGCTCCAATACCGATAAGAGTTGTTATTGGTAAATACTTGCGAAGCCCCGCAATTTGCCTAATATCGCGAGTACCAGTCTCATGGTCGATAATGCCTGCCATAAGGAACAATGCACCTTTATAAAGCGAGTGAGCGAGTAAATAAACTATCATAGCCGATATTGCAAGTTCGCCACCAAGCCCAATTAGCATTGTAAGAGTGCCGAGCACAGATACAGTCGAGTATGCAAGTAATCTCTTTAAATCGGTTTGTTTAAGAGCCATCGCCGAAGCCATAATCATAGTCCAACCACCAAAACCGCCGAGCAGCCACGTCCAAAGATCTGTTCCACCTAAGATTGGGAGAAATTTAATCATCAGGAACACACCTGCTTTGACCATTGTTGCAGAATGGAGATAGGCACTAACTGGTGTGGGCGCTTCCATAGCATTTGGCAACCAAAAGTGAAATGGGAATTGTGCTGATTTTGTAAAAGTACCTATCAGAAATAGAATTAAAATTGCACTATAAAATGGACTGTTTATCAGAGAATCGTTGAATTGCGCCATTTGCGAAATTTCAAAAGTACCAGTGATTTGATGCAAAATAATCATCCCAGCAAGTAAAGCTAATCCGCCACCCGCTGTTACAAGCAGCGACTGCAAAGCTGCATATCGGGAACGTTCCTGCTCGTGATTAAAACCAATCAGCAAAAACGAGCTAATTGAAGTTAGCTCCCAAAAGACAAACAAAGCCAGGACATTATCACAAGTAACCACACCAAGCATAGACGCCATAAATATGCTAATGTAAATATAGAAAGGCACAATTTTATCACTTTTTGATAAATAAGAAGAAGCATAAAGATATACAACAAAACCAATACCACTAATTATTAATGCAAAAGTTAAGTTTAATCCATCAATTAAAAAGTTTAGGTTGATACCTAAGAAAGGTATCCAACTGAAATTTTCGGATATTTTCTCGCCTGCGAGCACCTGTGGTATAAACTGCAAATAATAGATAAATAAAGAAAACGGCAAAAGTGACAGTATCGCCCCTGCTAATTTCTTTCTAATCTTAAAAATTATTGGAACGACGCAAGCAACAATAAAACCTGATAAAACAGCAAGTAACATCTTTTTAACTCCGTTTATGTTTGATTATCTTGCATAAACAAAAATAAGTATAGCTATACCAAGAATAATTCTATAAACTATAAAAATATAAGTTGAATGTTTTTTAAGAAATTTGATGAGGAAATCAATTGCAAAATAGCCACTTAATCCAGAGACAATTGTAGCAACTGCAACACTCATCCAATCTTGCTGCGATATATAGGAAAGTGCCTGATAAAATTGTAATATACCGCTAGCAAATATCGCTGGAATACTGAGCAAAAATGAAAAACGTGCTGCTATTTCACGTTTCATACCGAGTAGAAGTCCTGCTGTAATAGTAGTTCCAGAGCGTGATGAACCAGGGATTAAGGCAATGCACTGAGCCACACCAACCCACAAGGCATCCCAGAAAGTAAGATGCTCTTCTGATTTTTTTAAGCGAGCAGTTTTCTCGGCAATTAGTAGTATCAAAGCAAGAACTATTAAGCTAATGGCAATAACTGTTAATCTCTTAGTGAAATCACTTTCAATGAGCTTCTTCAGCAAAATTCCAATTGTCATAATTGGCAAACTTCCTACTATAACATACCAACCGAGTCTACTATTGAGGCTTTGATTTGCCAAAGAGATACGCTTTTTACCTATGTTTTCGTTGAAAAAGGATTTGGGAATTTCGTAGATTTCATTTCGAAAATACCATAATACACTTGCAAGAGTTCCAAGTTGGATTATTGCAATAAACGCTGTCCACTGCTCTGGATGTTTATGGTCGATTATGCCAAATAATTCACCGAAGATTGTAAGGTGTGCTGTTGAACTAATTGGTATAAATTCCGTAAGTCCTTGAACTAATCCTAAAACGATCGCAATAAGCAAATTCATTATTGTAAATCATCTTTTTTAAAAAAGCAATTTAAAAATTATTCTATTAATAATTAAAAACTTACTTAAATTAATTTTAATATTATTTGGTTAAAATTTTAAAAATAGACAAGTTTTTTTCTTATTTTTGCATTTTAAATACTCTTATTTTGAGGTTCAATTGATGATTAGGTTAAATGTTAATATCGATCATATTGCAACAATACGCAACGCACGTGGTGGGCAAGAACCTGATCCCGTTGTTGCAGCATCATTAGCTGAATTGGCTGGTGCAAATGGTATAGTTTGCCATCTTCGAGAGGATCGCCGCCATATTAACGATCGCGATCTGCGTTTACTTCGCGAAATAGTACAAACAAAGCTTGATTTAGAAATGGCTGCAAACGAAGAAATAATCAAAATTGCGCTGGAAACGGTGCCTGATTTAGTCACAATTGTGCCTGAAAAACGCCAAGAACTAACAACAGAAGGCGGTCTTGATGTAGTTTCGAACCGTGAGCAGCTCCTCTCGCTTTGCGAACGTATGCACGAACGGTCGATAGAAGTTAGCTTGTTTGTTGAACCTGATGAAAAGCAAATTACAGCGGCAAAGGAAGTAGGTGCAGATATGGTCGAGCTACATACTGGATGTTACGCAAATGCTAAATCACCTGAAAAATTTAAATTTGAGCTCAACCGAATAATAAATGCAGCAGCTTTCGCAGGCAACATTGATCTGAAAGTTGCAGCTGGGCATGGATTAAATTACAAAAATACTCCCAATATATGTTTTATTCACGAAATCGAGGAATTAAGTATTGGTCACTCAATAATTTCACGTGCGGTACTTGTTGGCTTAGAACAAGCCGTCCGAGAAATGATTGCAATTATTAATAATTCAACATTACACAGAAACATAGACATTTAATCGCAATGTGTGGAATCGCTGGCATATTCGACTACTCCCAAAAACGTAATGCTATAAGCAACGAAATTTTGGAAAGTATGGCTAATTGTATCATCGAACGTGGTCCAGATTCTAATGGTACATTCATATCGAACGATAATAAGTGCGGATTGGCATTTCGCCGACTTGCAATTGTTGATTTATCAGAAAATGGTAACCAACCGATGCACACAAGCGACGGTAAATTTTCAATTGTATTTAACGGAGAAATTTACAACCATCTTTCTTTACGGGAAGAATTACTTAAAGAGGGTTATACTTACCGTTCAAATACTGATACAGAAACAATACTTTATGGTTATGCTCACTGGGGAATTGACCTATTGCAAAGAATGCTCGGTATGTGGGCATTTGCTATTTATGATCATACAAAGCAGGAATTATTACTCTCACGCGATAGAATAGGCATAAAACCCTTATATTTTTATCAAAAAGATGGGCTAATTATTTTCTCGTCGGAAATTAAATCAATACTTGCACATCCCGATGTTAGCAAAGAATTTAACTTTGAGGAACTTCCTAATTACTTGAATTACGGACTTACCTCGAATCGTGCAACTTTGTTTAAGCACATAAAAAAAATTCCTGCTGGACATTATGCAATAATCAACAAACACGGCGAGATAAACCTTAGACGCTATTGGAGTCCTTTCAACAGACAACTCGAAATCGAAGTTCAGAAACTTTCACAGGCAGAAATACAAGAGCAATTACTCACTATGCTTCGCTCGTCGATTGAAGCGCGAATGATGAGTGATGTGCCTTTTGGTGTGTTCCTAAGTGGCGGGATCGACTCGAGTGTGAACGTTGCTCTGATGGCTGAACTTATGAATCGACCCGTGGATACTTTCACTGTTGGTTTTAAGCAACTCGAAAAGTACAACGAGCTCGAATATGCTCGAAAAATAGCAAAACTTTTTAATACAAATCACAGAGAAATTCTAATCGACGAGCAGGATGCATTTAACATCTTGGAGCATCTGGCTTATCGTGAGGACGAACCCAATGCCGATCCTGTTTGCATACCGCTTTATTTTTTATCAAAACTAACACGTGAAAGTGGAACTATCGTTGTACAAGTAGGCGAAGGAAGCGACGAGCAGTTTGCAGGTTATCCATGGATTGTACAGCACTATAAAGTTTACGAAAAATACTGGAGACATTATACTAAGCTTCCTCAATTTATAAAGAAAACTGCTTATTATATCTCAAAACCTATACTAAACAACACTCATAAAACACTCGCTCTTGATTACATTCGGCGAGCAGCATTTGACGAACAGTTCTATTGGAGTGGGATTTCGATATTTTCCCCTGAACACTTGAATTTACTTTTCGGCAATAATTACAAGAACTTATCCACCATACCTGCTCGGTATGCTAATGAACTGCACAAACAAGCCTTCGAACTTAATCCTGAATCTGACTATTACCAACGCATCGCATATTTAGAGCTTACTCAGCGATTGGCTGAACTTCTGCTTATGCGTGTTGATAAGATTACAATGTCGCATAGCATCGAGGCACGAGTCCCATTCTTAGATCATAGAATTGTTGAATTTTCAACTGCTTTAAAAGCTCATCAGAAAATGCCAGACGGAAAAACTACAAAATATATTCTAAAAAAAGCTATCGAAAGCATTTTGCCAAACGAAATAATCTATCGCAAAAAACAAGGTTTCGCCGCACCAGTGGAAGAATGGCTTAGAAACGAGTGGTTCGACTTTGCAAAAAATGAAATCCTGAATTCATATTTTGTAAAGAACAATATTTTTGATAAATCTTACATCGAAAAAATCCTTCACTCCCATCGTTCAAGCAAGCATAACTACTCTAAACAAATCTTTTCGCTACTAATGCTTTCGCTATGGTGGCGACTTTACTTTTAGTTTTGGCACTAAAATTGCGCTTTAAAATTTAACTTTTGTATTTCCATTAAACTTGATAAATTCGTGTTGGGTAATTATGATACGAAAAGTAAAATATATATTGATGCCTTTTCTCTTGGCAACTATTATTGTTATTGGTTCGATTCAGGATAAAGCCAACAGCAGAGATACACTTGAGCTCCCCAAAAAAGATGAATTGCTCTCCCGCAAAAGACTTCCTCTTGCATTTGAGCCAGTGAAAGATACCATTTATGTGCTTGGCGATGAATATATTGAAATTTGTTTGCAATCACAAAAGGCAAAACTTGTAACTCGTCAGGGCGAAACATTCGAATATAAAATAAGTTCTGGTAATCCATTTATTTCTAAAGGTATGGAGACAACTACTGGCATTTTCACTATACAATCAAAATCACCTAAGGCAATTTCCAAGCAATTCGAAAATGCAGAACTTTTCTGGTGGATTGGCTTCAATGGTAACATAGGTTTCCACGGACTTGCTGGGAATGGATACTATAATCATTTAGGGACAAGACCTTCATCGCACGGTTGTGTTCGCATTAGCCGCGAAGATGGTAAAGATCTATACGATCGTGTAAAAATTGGCACACCTGTATTAGTTTATAAAAATGAGCCTGCTCGAATTTTAGCTTTTGCCGAATGGGATTACTTTGTAAAAACCAGTCCTGCAATTTTAATCACCGATGACACTCAACTTAGCAAATTATTAAATAAACGCCTTGAAAATCTTTATGCAGGCAAAGCTCATACGGGCAATCGTTATAAGCTCTTTATCGATGGTGCAACAAAGCTTAGAGCAGTGAAAATAAAAGAAGGAGATTTCAAAAAAGTTTCACCTGTTCAGGAATTGCCTTTTGCAGAGCTGGCTTTACCTCAAACTCAAAAAGATAGAATGCAAGCTCGTATTCTTGAATTTATAATTAAAGATGAGAAAAACAAGAATTAATTTATTTTTTAATCTTGAAATGAAACGGATATAATAAATATACTTTTGTTACACGACCAAACTCAATTGCAGGCGAAGGCAATTTGAAATAGTTCAAAGTTTGTCGCAGCCAGTTCCAAAATTTTCCACCTTCTGGCAATAGATGTATTAAATTATAATCCAATGCAATAATATAACGCGGGCTGCCAAAATAGAACCCATCAACCCAACGGTCGCCTGAGCAAGGTTTGCACTTGCCCATACTTGCCTGAAGTGTATCGCAGAGCCCACGAACAGCATACCCAAATGATAGTTCTAACCATGGTGGTATATATTTGCCAACTTTTTCTGGTAACATATTTTTTATGTTAGCCGAAAGCCATAACGTATGAGAACTATAATCATCGATGAACATATCGTGAGGATAACGCTTTTGCTCATTATGCCAGTTGGCTGGGAAATACATAAATTTAGGTGTAAAATTTTGCAAATATGGTAAATAAAATTGCCCAATATGAAGAGCCGCACCTGCAACATCAGCATAAAAATCCGAGGGGCTAAATCCCCATTGTTTGCCATAACCGTCTAAAACTTCAACATAAGCCGAGTAGGAAAGTCCCAAAGTTGTGCCTACAATTGTTGCAGTTTCCCAACTCAAACCACTTTGCAGGAAGCCTTCGGTCATAAAATATGATGTAAGATAACACCCGAAGATGTGCCCCGCTTTATCTGCATACATCGCGTACTTGCCGTCTTCCTGAATTTTAAAATTGCCTTGCTCTTTCCATATTGTTTCCATTTGCAACTTATGCTGATAATACATAAACACACCGAGTGTTCCCGTAAAAAGCCAGAAATTCAACGGCTTTATATGTGTTTCTTTGTAAGGTAAATCGCCAGTAATAGTGTATCTTGGGCTACCGGCAATTGAAAATTGGCTTTGTTCCCACCGCTCGTAATCTTTGTGAGCGTTTGCTGAATTTATAGTATCGTAAGTTTCTGGATAAAGCAGTATTTGTTGGAGATGACAATTGCAGTCCTCAGCAACTGAGTTGTTTAAAATTGAAAGTAAACTGATTATAAAGATTAATTTTTTCATTTGTTCAATTAAAAAAAACAAATTTAGAAGTAATATTTGTTATGACAAAGCTTTTTAAATGTGGAAAAATTTGTAGATAAGTTTTGTATAAATTTGAGAATGTTATTTGCAACATTATTGATATATTTGTTTAGTTGAATATTAAAGAAAAAAAATAAATATGGAAGCAAAACGCAGAAATAGTGTAAAAAAAATTGAACAAGCACCGACTGTTTTCAGCGCGAATGTCCCGCCACACTCACTTGAAGCAGAAATGGCTGTTCTTGGGGCAATGATGCTAAGCCGCGAAGCTATTTCGCGTGCTCAGGCAATGCTTGAAGCCAATTCATTTTACGATCCACGCCATAAATTGATATTCGAAGCACTTATAAATCTCAACGAAAAAGGTCTAAACGGCGACATAATCTCTCTAAAAGAGCATCTTAAAAATCGGGGATTGCTTGATGAAGTTGGAGGAATTAAATACATTTCAGATATAAGCTCATTCACTCCGACAGCTGCATTGATAGATAATCATTGCCGTATTGTACAAGAGAAATTCCTAAAACGTAAGCTAATCGAAGTTGCCGGAAACATCCTTAAAAACGCTTACGATGAAACTACCGACGCTTTGGAAGAAATCGACAACGCTGAGTCCCAAATCTTTTCTGTTGCCGAAAAATTGCTTCATAAAAATTATTCCACGATGAAAACGCTTGCACACGAAGCATACGAAATGATTGTGCGGCTTTCACAACGCTCCAACGATGGGCTAAGCGGTCTTGCAACTGGATTTGTGGAACTCGACCAAATGCTCGGTGGTCTTCAGAATTCGGACTTGATAATTATTGCAGCGCGTCCCTCAATGGGAAAAACTGCATTTGCGCTTTCCATGGTGCGTAATATTGTTGTATCACAAAAATTGCCAGTAGCGTTTTTCTCGCTCGAAATGACTGCTTTGCAGCTTGTTATCAGAATGCTTTCAGCAGAAGCTCAGATAAATCAACAAAAAATCCGTACCGGTCGTATCTCAAGCGAGGAAAACACCAAAATTATCACCGCCTTAGGACGCCTTGCCGATGCTCCACTTTACATTGACGATACAGCTGGACTTTCGCTAATGGAATTGCGAGCAAAGGCGCGCCGTTTGAAATATGAGCACAATATAAAGCTTATTGTTGTGGATTATCTTCAGCTTATTCATCCACCAAAAGCAGAAAGCCGTGAACGCGAAATATCAATCATTTCTCAATCACTTAAAAATTTAGCAAAAGAGCTCGATATTCCCGTTGTTGCATTGGCACAGCTAAATCGCCTGGTAGAAAATCGCGCCGATAAGCGTCCAATGCTAAGTGATTTACGCGAGTCCGGTTCTATCGAGCAAGACGCAGACGTTGTGATGTTTATAAATCGCCCCGAAGTTTATAAAATTATGAAATACGAGGATGGAACACCAACAGAAAACACGGCTGAAATCATAATTGGTAAACAGCGTAACGGTCCGACAGGTGTTAAGCGACTTGCATTTGCAAAGGATTTTGCGTTATTTGGCAACCTTGCTTACCAATATGAGGAACCACCTTATCAAGAAAATTTTGATGGAAGTGATTTTTAATTGTGGAGAAAATATGGCAAATTTAATAAAAAACATATCATCACTTGTTACCATAAATTCAAATGGCAAGCCATTCAAAACAGGCACCGAGATGCAAGAGATTGGTGAAATTCAGCACGGTGCAATAGTTTTCGATGAAAATATACTTTTTGTAGGCAAAACAGATGATGCACTTCGATTTATTTATCAAAATAATGTTAATATTAAAGAAACAATTGATGCTTCCGAAAAAACAGTTTTGCCTGGCTTTGTCGATTCTCATACGCATTTTGTATTTGCTGGGAATCGGTCCAATGAATTTGCTCGGAGACTTCGTGGAGCAACCTACCAACAAATTGCAAGCGAAGGTGGTGGAATACTTACTACAATGAAAGCAACACGCAACGCAAGTTTGGACGAGCTTGTTGAAAATGGCTTGCGACTTGCGAATTCAGCTTTGCATTATGGAACCACTACTGTTGAAATAAAAAGTGGCTATGGTCTTGAAACACAAGCTGAAATACGCCAGCTTGAAGCGATCGCCGTTCTGAAAGAGCTTTTACCGCAAAATGTAGTTGCAACTTTCCTTGGTGCCCATGATTTTCCACCAGAATATGCACACACTCGTGATGCTTACGTCGATTTAATTTGCAACGAAATGCTCCCGCTTGTAGCAGAGCGCCGCTTAGCTGAGTTTTGCGACGCATTTGTTGATGAAGGTTATTACACGGTCGATCAAGGACGCAAAATATTCTTACGTGCCAAAGAACTTGGTTTGAAAATTAAAGCACACGCTGATGAACTTGCAAATGTTTCAGCAGCCGAGCTTGCTGCAGAAGTAGGAGCCATTTCGGCAGATCATTTGCTTTTTGTATCGGATGCTGGTATCGAGGCACTTAAGCAAGCAGGCACGGTGGCATGTTTGCTTCCTGGGACGGCATACTTTACGCGCTTACCCTATGCACCAGCCCGCAAATTAATCGAAAGCGGTGCAATAGTTGCTCTTGCAACTGATTGTAACCCTGGTTCTTGCTACACGGAAAATATGCAAATGGTGCTTTCGCTTGCGGTTATAAATATGAAGATGACAGCCGAAGAAGCTCTCACGGCTGCTACATTGAATGCCGCTGCTGCCTTAAATTTAAGCCACAAAGTAGGTAGTCTGGAAATCGGTAAGCAGGCTGATTTTCTTGTTGCCGATATTTCATCATACACTGATTTATTCTATCACTTTGCTATTAATCACATAAGTAGTGTTTATATTAAGGGGAAGAAGGTAGTTTGACGTGCTTAGAAATTACTTTTTCTGAATGCATAGAAATTACAAAACATAGAGCGCCAGCAATTAGATCAACTACATAATGATAGCGTAAATAAATTGTTGCAAAAATCAAACTACTGCCGAATATCAGAAAAACATAACGCAAACGAGATTTGAATTTAAAAGCAAGAGTGATGTTGATAAGCGTCATCATTGTATGCCCGCTCGGCATACAATCTCTGTTTACTTGCAATGCCGGTGCAATTGTGCTGTTAATTATACCACCACCTGCATTTACAACATTTCGGAAAAAATCCGTAAGCAAAATACCTGGTAATTCTTGCTGCAAAAGACTAAAATCGTACAAAGTGAAACGAGGTCCTACAGCTGGCATTATAAAATAAAGTAAATACGAAAGATAAAATCCAAAAAGGATATTTCGAAGTAATATATCAAACTCAAAATCTCTTCGATGTAAATGAAGTTCTACACCGTGTATAATTGGCATAAAAAAGAATGTCATATAACAAAACTGAAAATATTCTGTCAGATATGGATTCACTATTTTCATAGTGCAATCTGTTGGATTGCAGCCAAATATTGCGTAATCGAGCTTTATCAACAAGTTATCATATAAATTTGGATTTATTAGTGGGATATAGGAATGAGTTTGATTATAAATCAAATATACAAAGCTAAGTAGGTAAAATTTTCGAAAAAAAATATAACTTTTATTTTCTGACTTAATCTGTGAAATAGTTAAAATAAAACTTATAATGATCAAATTTTCCAAAAGATGAAGTTTTATATTATTTGATGTATGAAAGAAAATTATTGCCATAATAGAATAAAGCATAAGAATTGAAATTGTATAAAACTCGGCAATATTAATTCTACTAAAAACTTCTTTTATTTTCATTAATCAATTAATTAAAATCAAACATTTTTTAATAATTCATAATTCTTAAAAGATGAAATTTGACGTCCACCGAGCAGGTTATTTTCGATGAAGGTAAGCAAACGGTATTTAAATCGCTCGTGCTTGTGTGGTGGACGATTTGGATTAGGTTTGCCTGTATATTGAAGTTTATCACGCCAATAAATTTTTTCAATAAGCTCGTGCATTACTTTCGGGTGACTGCCCTCAAAACGTGCAAGCCTGTTTAACGGACCATAATCAAACTCTGTAGGCTTGTTTTTGTACATTTCATTAACTTTATCGATGCCTTTATGGTTGGTATCTATGGCTTTGCTTTTACTTTGCATAAGATGGGGCGGACGAACCCAGCCATAGTGATAAATATGAGCATTAACTTTAGCAACACGCAATTTGCGTGTGCCGTCTTTTTGGCGCGGATGTTCATAATAATCAAAATAGCGGAACGATTGAGCACTTTGCCACGAATGTATCTGTGGCAAATTACGAACTATGCGAATCTCGTGTTTATACCAGCCATGTGAATTGTGATAATGCTCGTAATCTCCCCAAAAATGATAGTAATCAAATAGCAATCCTTCGATATCCTTATTATCGAGCAATTCTTCACAACGGCGGCGAATTTCGGGCAAATCATTTTCATGCAATACTTCATCGGCTTGCAGATAAAGCAACCAATCTCCAGTGCATGCTTTCATAGCAATATCAGTTTGGATTGCGTGGATTGCTCCACGCACCATATATTTGGGATCCCATTCGGTATCGATTATGTGGATTTTATTGCTACCAATTGAGACAATATCTTCGCGAGAGGTATCATCTGGATCGCCTTTACCAACAGCAACAAAAATCTCATCGCATAGCGGGAGCATTGATTCAATTGATTGCTTTACAGGATAATATAATTTACTGCCGTTGCGAACAAACGAAAAACCACTAATTTTCATAATTTCAATGATTTAATTAAAAATAAGATACAAATATACTTCAATTATACGTATAATTAAAGTAAAAAATGCGATGAGATTTTATGATGCTGATTTTGCAGGCAGTGTAAATGATACTGTTGTACCATTATTTATTTCGCTTGTTATATTAAATTCACCATCGTGAATTTCAACAAGTCGTTTGGCAATAACAAGCCCTAAGCCAACTCCTTGTTGTTCGTAAATCTGACGCTCGAATTGACGGTATGCACCAATGTTATCGATTTGTTCTTGTGTCATACCGCGTCCACAATCTGTTATGCTGACGTAAAATTTGTCTTCGCTAGTAGCAATTGTAATTTTTATTTTCGAGCCCTTTGTGGAAAATTTAAAAGCATTATCTATAAGTTCATCTATAATTTTATGAAAACTATCAGTAGCAATTTCTATATAAATATTCTCAGCAAGCCCTTCGATATCAATGTCGTCGTATCTGTCATATTTTGCAGCCAATAGCGATGCAATATCAACAAGCATAGCGGCTGGCTCATCTGTGCGCGACATACGTAATTGACGGCGTTTTTCTGGATTGCTGGCAAATGACTCAATGCGAATAAATACAAGGAAATTCTCGGTAATTCTCATCAATCTTTGTGCTGAGGAAATTATATCGTTGCCAATTTCGATTATTTCATCCTTTGAAATGTCATCTGTGTTTGTTGTAAGATATTTGGCTGAGCCAATAACTTGATTTAGCACAGTGCGAAATTCATGAGGCAATGCATAATTTAAATTGCGTCCTACTTCTTCAATTTTTTCTTGGACATGGCGTTCTATGTTTTGGAACTTTTTCCATTGTGCTTCCAATGCTGCAATAAGCTCGTCCCGAGTGTATGGTTTGATAAGATAATCGTCTGCGCCTTTTTCCATACCAAGTCGCATATTTTGCTTCTCGGTGAATGCCGTTAAAAATATAAAAGGGGTAGTGGCAATTTCAGGTGTTTCTCTTATTGCCGAAAGCACCTGGTATCCATCCATTCCGGGCATAGATATATCGCAAAGGATAAGGTCGGGCTTAATTTCAAGGGCTGTTTTAATACCACTTTGCCCATCTGTTGCTGTAAAAACTTCATATCCTTCAAATTTTAGTAACGTTGATGTGCTTTCTAAAATAAATTCAGCATCATCTATTACGAGAATTTTTTTCATAAAATTATTTTTTAATTGTGAAATTTAAGTAAATTTAAAAAATTGAATTCAAAATTGCTATAAAAATATAAATTTTTTTTGAATGTTTGATATAAATTTTAAAAATAATTTTTATAACTTATAAATTTTAAAATTGTAATAAAAGGAAAGTATGAAAAAGTATGTTTTTGCAGTTCTTTTTTTTCTTGTATGCCTAAGTTCATATTCTGAGCAGCCAAAATTTAACCTTCTTGGATATGTTGATACTTATTACTGCACTGACAATCTTGACCAAGAGTTTAATCTTTTTTCTTCAATAAATCATAGACGTGAAACTTTTGCTTTAAATATTGTATATCTCAAATTCGCATATAATGATGAACGTATGCGAGTAAAGTTTGCTTTGCAGGAAGGGGATATACCGAAAAACATTTATTACCAAGAACCTAAAAACATTCAGCAAGCAAATATAGAATATAGAATTTATGATAACCTTTGGGTTGGTGCTGGAATTTTTCCTACTCATATTGGCTGGGAAACAACACATCCCAGAAACAACTTTTTATCGTCGCATTCTGCAACAACATTTTTCGAGCCGACATATCAAACTGGCGCTATGCTTAGTTACGTGTTTAGTTATAATTTTACGAGTAACTTGTATCTGATAAACGGGAATCATCTATTTGAAGACAATAATAAAAGCAAAACTCTTGGTTTAGCAATGAATTTCACAAACGAGAAAGTTGCATTAGGTTATAATACAATTATTGGCAATGAGGAGCCATCTGGGAAAAAAAGCCAATTGCATACATACCATAATTTGTTTTTGCAGTTTAAAATTGATCCTAAATTTGATATTGCTGCTCAAATAGATTTTGCAACGCTTGAAAATTCTTTTGATGGTAAGGCTGGCACAGTGAAAAGTGGATTTTTACAATACCGTTATAAATTTTCAGAAAAATTTAATCAGTCAACACGCATTTCTTACTTTTCAGATGTTCAAAATGTTTACAACCTTAATGTAGAAGGCTTCGATTTTTCTATTGGGGCAGAATACAATCCATCACCTAATTCATATGTTCGTTTAGAAAGCCGCTACTTAAAGAACAACAATGGCACAAACAAATTTACATTTTTGAAAAACCAAAAACCACACAATGAACTATTAGAATTTTCAATAAATGTTGGTGCATGGTTTGATTTTTCTTATTAAATAAAGTAAAATAAATGAATAAGCTAATTCAAATATTACTTTTTGGAATTTTTAGTTCTAACTATTTACAATCGGAGATTGTTTTAGATAGATTTACCGAAGATAAATATAAACCTATCGTTTTTTTGGGCATCGGCGGTAATTTTGGGCACAATGCAGACGAATTTATAAAACTTTACGAACTTGGTTTTGGAGGAAACAAGCAAGAATTTTCAAACACACCCAATTTTTCAATTCAATTTAAAACTTGGCTTTCGCAAAAAATGCGAACAGGAGTTTCACTGAACTACAGTAAAATTGAATATTTTGATGAGTTTTGGACTGTTGGCAGGTATATTACGCGCAATCATACAAATGAGCTATCTTTCAAAAGACTACCAATTATTATAAAATTCGAGTTTATACCATACGACAAACAATTCCGTTCTTACGCTGGCGTTGGATTTGGAGCTATGCTACAACAGATAAAATGGCACGAGACAATACGTTCAACATTTGAGTTAGACAAAAGACGTTCAGCAACTCATTTTGATGAGTTTGAAGTATCACCGTGTGTTAATATTTACAGTGGTCTGGAGTTGGGATTCGACGAATATCCAGAGTCCTATTTTCTGGGAAGTTTGATTTTTGAGATAGATTACAGTTATTTCCCCAAAAAAATTGATATTTTTAGAAAAGCACGCCAGGTGCTTGATGTACCAAACAGCGCATTAAATAAAGAGGTTTCAATATTTGAGAATTATTTTAGTTTTACGGTTGGTATATCATTTAATTTGTTAAATATAACAAAATAAATAGAATTATTTTTCCTTAATTTTGATTTTTTTTTATAATTAACTATCTTTGCAAGACTTGTGAAATTATAAATTTTTATTTTGGGAATTTGTTTTAACAAAATTAAAGGATAGTTCAATGAAATTTACACGCAGACCTTGGGCTGAACCTTACAAAATTAAGGTTGTCGAACCATTAAAAGTAACAACTCGCGAATATCGTGAAAAATGTATTAAAGAAGCTGGTTACAACACATTTTTACTCCGTTCGGAAGACGTTTATATTGATTTGCTAACCGATAGCGGCACAAATGCAATGAGCGATTATCAATGGGCTGGAATGATGCTCGGCGATGAAGCTTATGCAGGAAGTAAAAACTTCTATTATTTAGAAGCAAATGTTCAAAAATATTATGGTTATAAATACTTAGTTCCAACTCATCAAGGGCGCGGTGCAGAGCATTTGTTATCGCAAGCACTCATAAAACCTGGTCAGTATGTTCCAGGCAATATGTATTTCACAACAACGCGACTTCATCAAGAGCTTGCGGGCGGAACATTTGTGGATGTAATCATTGATGAAGCTCACGACTCGCAATCGATGAATCCTTTCAAAGGCAACGTTGATTTGCAAAAGTTCGAAGATTTAATCAAAAGAGTTGGTGCTGATAAAATTGCATATATAACAGTGGGTGCCACTGTTAATATGGCTGGTGGTCAGCCTGTATCAATGGCAAATATCAAAGAAGTATATGCACTTGCCAACAAGCACGGCATTAAAGTTGTACTCGATGCAACACGCGCAATGGAAAATGCTTATTTTATTCAACAAAGAGAAGAAGGATATCAAAATAAAACAATTGCTGAAATTTTAAAAGAATTCTGTTCCTATTCTGACTGCGCAACAATGAGTGGCAAAAAAGACTTACTTGTAAATATAGGTGGATTCGTTGCAGTAAACGACTGGGATCTTTTCGAAGAGTTACGTAATATGGTTGTAGTTTATGAAGGTCTTCATACTTACGGCGGCTTGGCTGGTCGTGATATGGAAGCAATGGCTCGCGGTATGGAAGAAGCTGTCCAAGACGATTATATGGCATCCCGTATAAAGCAAGTGCATTATTTAGGTGAATTATTGGATGAATACAATATTCCTATGGTCAAGCCATTCGGAGGTCACGCAATTTTCTTAGATGCTAAGCGTTTCTATGATCACATTCCACAGGAGCAATACCCGGCACAAGCACTTGCTGCTGATCTTTATGTAGATTCTGGTGTTCGCGGTATGGAGCGTGGTATTGTTTCAGCAGGTCGCAACAAAGAAACAGGTGAAGAATACAAACCTAAGTTAGAGCTTGTTCGCTTGACTATACCACGTCGTGTTTATACTCAGGCACATCTTGACGTTGTTGCCTATTCTGTTGCTGAACTTTATGAACACAGAAAATCAGCAAAGGGCTTAAAGATGGTTTATGAGCCAAGATATTTACGTTTCTTCCAAGCCCGTTTCGAAAAATTATCATAAAAATATTAGTTGAAATAAAAATGGGGCTGTAAACTACAGCCCCTATTTTATTTGAAATTGCAAGTGATTTAATCAATTTTTTGGCTCATATTTCATGAGTGTTCCCTGTCGTTCTTTTGCAATTCTATCCCATTCAGGGACAAAAGTTCGAAGGAAGTTATCTTTATCCTTACGAAGTTTCTCCATATCTAAGCCTATATACTTCTGAGCAAGCTCTTTTGTAGAAACATCAGGTAATTTCAGCGGAATAGGTACATTATGACGCACAAATACTACTTGCAGCATACCGCGAGCTTGTTCTGCGCGTTGAATTGCAGTGCCGAGAATTCTCAAAGCTTCCACAGGTGCGTGAAAACCAACACCATTGGCAGCAGCGACCCAATCCCAGCGCCATTGAGCAGAACGGATAAGTTTCAAAATTGTTTCCATCTCTTGCTCAGTTGCTCCGGCTTCCCAAGCTTTTTGAGCTTCGATATGAGCAGCAGCAATTGATTTTTCAGCTAAACGTCGCAGTTCCATAACTTTATTTTGGCGCGAGACCACATCTTCGACAAGCTGTTTTTCACTTTCACGATGGCAAACTTGGCAACTATTAGCAACATTTGCAAGTGGGCTGCGAACGTGATGATCAGTAAATTTCGATCCACCTTCAACTTTATAAGGCATATGGCAATCAGCGCAAGCAACACCACGCTGAGCGTGAATACCTGTCATATAAAGTTCATAATCTGGATGTTGTGCTTTTAGCATTTTAGCTTTACTTAGTGGATGCACCCAATCATAATATTCTATTTCATCAAAATAAGCTTCCATTTCTTCCGCTGAAAATCCTTTATCCCAAGGAAAAACCAGATAATTATCAGGCTTACGGAAGTAATATTCCACGTGGCACTGAGCACATACAAGGGAACGCATTTCTTGGTGTGTAGCATCCTCGATTTTTTTACCGCGTCGAGCTAATGCTTCAATCAATGCAGGGCGTGTAATCCGCAAATTCATTGTTTTCGGATCGTGGCAATCTTGACAACCAATTGGATTTACTACTTCACTACCCAAATCTTTCCATTTCTTGCTGTAAAATTCAGCTATCCCCATTTGTTTCATTAAGCGCGGTACGTCCGTGCTTTTACAGGTCCAGCAAGTTGCAGGCTGGGGGCTCCATTCTACACCGCCTGTCCTCAATATATTTCGTACATCATTTACTGCATAAGCATGCCCGCGTCCTTGGTTATATTCACGAGAAAATGCATATCCAGCCCACATAATTACAAGTTCAGGGTATTGCTCTAAATAATCAATATGGGCTGATCCCATATATGGCGTCCTTACGCTTGTATCGAGAGTTCGTAAGTATGATTGATATTGTCGTGGAAAATTCTCTCCCCAAACTTCATTTCGTGGTTCGTATTCAGCAATATTTCGTACTAAATCAACACGTGCCACCGTTTCAACACGGCGCTCCATTATCGAAGCAGTAAGCATACCAATAATGAATACTGCAACAAAAGTGATTGCAAAAAGCAACCAATATACCCACGGTTTCATTTTCTTTGTTGAATTTTCGCTCATTTTAACCTCTATTTTGTGGAAAATTATTCAAAAATCTTTTTTAGCCAATTCGGTGCTGGATCTTCTAATCCAGGAACTATTGCGTTTGGAGTTGAGGCTTGGCTCGATACTCGTCCGTGAGGCACTTCTCGATGGCAATCCCAACAAAGATGCCCTTTTCCCTCTTTATAATTTTTGCCTGTTACTTGCATTGCTGTTACGCTATTAATTTGGTTTATGTGGCAGCGGATGCAATTTTCTTGCACAACCTGCTTGCCAGCTTCGTTTATACGTATTACCTGTGGCTCCATTCGAAGAGTAAATACTGTTGCGTGACGACGCCCATCCAACGCTTTGAAATAATACTTACGTATAAAATTATCGTGCGGAACGTGGCAATCATTGCAGTTTGCTCGCTCTCGGTGGCTGCTGTGTTGCCAGGTAGCATACTGTGGATACATTAAATGGCAATTTATGCATGCCCGTGGATCGTCCGAAAGATAAGAACTTGCATTTGAAATATGAAAAGCTGTTGCAGTAAGCCCCAAAAGCACTCCAAGCACAATTGCAACAGGCAATTTCCATCCAGAAGGCGGCAAAAGTAGTTTTATTTTGCTTAATATTTTTCGCATAATCCACCTTAATCAGATTATAAAGTCTTTTTCAAACTAAAAAATTTATTCCCAAAAAACAAGAATTTTTAAAACAATTAATTTATTTTAATACAGATTTAATTATCTGATTATAAATTAGCTTGTAATAATTTTATTTGTATTTTGTGAAAATTTACTTAAATTTGTATTTTATATAAGTTGCGGACGTGGCGGAATTGGCAGACGCACTAGACTTAGGATCTAGCGGGGCGACCCGTGAGAGTTCGAGTCTCTCCGTCCGCACAGTTTTTATTAATAATCAGGGCAATCACAAATTGGAAACAAAATTCAACAAATTGGACGAAACTCTCTTTTCGTTCGAAGTTAATTTCTCAAAAAGCGAAGTTGACAATAAAATTCAAGAAGAATTAAATAATCTACAGAAAAATTACCAGCTCGAAGGTTTTCGCAAAGGTAAAGTGCCAATGAATATTATCAAACAGCGTTTTGGTAACGAAGTTATCTACAATATTTGCTTGGATCACACACAAGATGCTTTTAGAAAATTCATCGATGATGAAAAAATTGAGCTTGTTTCGGCTCCTGTGCTTAAAGATTTTAAAATTGATGACGAAAACGTATCTGCCGTACTTGAATTTGAGCAACACCCAAAAATTGAGCTTATTGATTTCAAAGAACTTACTGTTGACCAGATTGTTTATGCGCCTGAAGATAATGATATTGATTATGTTTTGCATAAATTTGCTCTCGAATTAGGTAAAAAGGAAGATACCAACTCAATTGAAAACTACGATGTTATCGTTTTTGGTGATTTCCAATCTATTGACAAAGAAACTGGCAATGTGCTCCAAAATATGCCTAATAATGTTTTATATCTGTTTTCCTATGATTTCCCCGAAGCATTTAAACAGCACTTTTTAAATAAAAAAGTTGGCGATGAATTTGAAATAGATTTTGGTGAAGTCGATTCACTTCGCCAGAACGAAATTTTTAAAGTAAAAATAAATAAAATCGAAAAGCTTCTGCCAAAAGAATTAACTGAAGAAGTAATTTCAGAAATTAGTAATGGACGCTTTAACTCAATTGAAGATTTGCGTGAAGATATTGCTCTATTTATGCAAGAAAGTTTCGAACATTATGAAAATGTCGATTTTGAGAACAATGTTTATAAAAAAATTATCGAAAACTATAAAGATCTACCAATTCCGCAAAGCTTGCTAAATGAAAGTATTAAAAATGCAATAGAAATGCACGCTAAGAAGAACAATCTCAATCCAGAAGAGCTTGAAAAGAATGAAGTTTTTATTTCACAAGTAAAAGAAGAAATACGTCGTCAATATATTTTTGAAGTTATTTCTGCTGAAATAATAAAAAAAGAACAACTTACTTTGGAAGATGATGATATTGCTGATTACTTCGAAAGCGTTGGGCTTCCACGTGAGATGGGAACACTCGATGTTTTGAAAAACATTGACGAAAAAAACAGAACCAATCTTATAAACAAGCTACTAACTGATAAAGTGATGTCTTATCTCAAATCAGTTGTAACAACAAACAACGTCAATGCCGACGAAAAAGTAAAGAAAATGATTGTAACAAACCTATCTTATTACCAAGCAATTGCACCATCACAACACCACCATCATCACGACCATGAACACAAGCATATCGACTAAAAAAGGTTAGAGTTTATTTGTATTGTAAGGGCACTTAATTCAGTGCCCTTACTTTTTTTAATAATTGGGATGTGCAGAAGTATTTTAGTTTTATTACAAATCATCAGATGGTTCTACTGTATTACCGGTAACATAAGCTTTCCAGCCTATTATTAAAACATCCGATGTTTTCAAAACACCGGATGTTTATTTTTTTCGAATACCTGACTATAAAAAAGAAGGTGCACAGCACGACGTGCTTTTCTTTCGGGCGAGCGATTGCTCGCCCGTGTATTTT
>Ga0308390_1000025_pt1 | contig 123427 bp, 98 predicted proteins | sample Hotspr2Sample149_FD_202358 | JGI IMG/M metagenome (GOLD analysis project Ga0308390, IMG submission 202358) | Hot spring phototrophic mat microbial communities from Mushroom Spring, Yellowstone National Park, Wyoming, United States - 20040719_149 ...
GCAGGAGCAGATGGTATTGCGATACGTGGAAGAGCATAGACGAATTACCCGGCGTGAAGGGGCCGAACTGTGTCGGATTTCGCCCCATCAGGCCGATCGCCGGTTGACGCGGCTGACAGAGGAAAGGCGGATCGCACGGCACGGCAGCACGAAGGGGGCCTGGTATGAGCGCCGCGCATAACATAACCGCGCGCGGTTGTCCGGTTGCCGTGCGCACATAAAAACGCGCGTGCGTATTTTTCGCGGCAATACCTGTCCGCCCTGGCGGCCTCCGCACACACGGCGACGCGCCCACGCCCGGCCGCTACGTCGGCGCCGAGGCGCAAACCGACGACAGTGAGCCGTTCGAGGAGAAGACGGCGCATCTGACCGCCACATGGTGCGCGCAACAGGAGGAAGCGGCCAGGCTGAATGCGGCGATAAAAGCGAACCTGAAGGCGTTGGCGGGCTCTGATATTAGTTACACGAAACTTGATTTTCGTGAATAGCCAACAACGCTATTCACGCATCCGAAAACATGGGAATCCTGGCTCGACTTCTTCCTGCAAGGCGTCAGCGAAACCGCCGCCGGAGCCGTAGACACCGCCCACCCACTGCTGGCCCTCTTCCAGCGGGATGCCGCACTCATTCAGACAACCGGTCGCAGTGCGGCCACCACGCTGCGGATTTTTGAGGCGCTACGCCAACGGCCCCTGGCCGGTGTCAATTCCCTCGTTCACCGCACCGGTCTGAGCTTCACCACCGTCGCACGGGCCATCGACGCCCTGCAGCGCCTGGACATCGTGCAGGAGATCACCGGCAAGAAGCGGGAACGCATCTTCGCCTATCGGGCCTATCTGGACATCCTCAACGAAGGAGGGCAGCCGTGAGGGCGGCAGTCATGGTAACAGGGGTAAGGCAGGCAGAGACTTTGCGGGTAGCTGCGGTTCTTGCCGCCGGTTCCGGAAACTCTGGCCGCTCGGAGTCCGGAAATTCTGGCCGCTTTTCGGAAGGAGGCAGTGAGTGAGCGGCAAAGAGCACAAGGGACGTGGGGACCGGGTCGGCAGCGTGGGTGTGGAGCAATGCCGTGGTCGAGTCGTGTCCTTTGAAGTGATTGGTCTTCGATGGGCTCGTCGCCGTGCGCGATGCCGCTGGGGGAAGCCTTCTGGCGGGCTTTCCAAGCGGCTGTGGGAAGACACGGAGCGGCGTTCCAAGTAGGCGGTGGGAAGGCCGTGGGCGAGGGCGCTGGGGAGCGGGGGCGTCCACAGCCTTTCCATGGCCCGCGGCAGGGGCCGAAGCGATTCAGGCGGATTTGGTTACGGAGACCGTGGAGGTTTTCGTGATCGGGCTGGTGAAGCGACACGAGGTACAGGTGCTGCTTGGTGCTGGGCACAGATAGGCCAAGGTGGCCAGCATGTCCGGAATCTCGGAGCGGGCGGTGCGGCGGATCGGGCGGCCGAGCACGGCCGAGCCGTACCGCGAACTTGTCCGGGAGATCCTCGAGCAGGACCCGCGGCTGATGTCGCTGGAGCTCCTGCGGCGGGCGAAACTCGCCGGGTACACCGGCGGCCAGAGCGCGTTCTACACCCTCCTCGCCGCGGTGCGGCCGACTCAGGCCTGGGTCGAACTGCGCTTTGAGGGCTTGCCGGGCGAGTTCTCCCAGCATGACTTCGGCGAGGTCGCTGTGAGCGTACGGCACCCGGCGCCGGGTCCACTTCTTGGCCTCGCGCCTGAAGTGGTCGCGATGGGTCGAGGTGACCTTCGTCTCCGACCAGACCGTGGAGACCCTGATTCGCAGGCAACACGCAGCCGTGGCTTTTCGTTATTGAGCCCTCCCAATCCGTTGGAACCTGGAAGCTTTTCGTGCGCTCCTCGGTCCGCCATGAATAACCGAACGCCTTGAAGTCCCTGCGCCAGGGCGGGCAGCGCCGCGCCGAAACCCGCCACAGTGCTTGAAGGCAAGTACCCCAGACAGGTACCACGTGCGGGGTGATTGACACAAACCAACCACGGCGGAGACCGGCGCCCACCTACTGCCCCTGCCACGGCCGGCGCCCGCAGCCACCCGCTTTCCCTCAGCCGCCCTGGCGGGCGGCCGCTACGTTTTTCTTTCGCATGCCTCGTCCCCAAAACGAGTGTGGGAACTTGCCGCGGGTCGCCGGCCGCGACCGGATCCGCGACCGTCTTCGCCACCGGCGTCGCCCACCGCGGCGCGGCCGTGCCGGCGTCTCGGACTGTGGCAATGACCGTGACAGTACAGCGCTGGCGAGTCCAGCGCCCTCGCGACGCGGACCTGCGGGCCCGCGCGCCAGGGGCGCCCCCGACCGTGCCCGTACTCGGTGTGGGACACGTGACCAGACGACGGTTATGGCCGGGAGTACTACGGCGCCCGGGGCGGCGGACAGCAGTACGGCACGCCTCCTATCTCACGGGCCCCCGATATGCGAGGATTACGAAACGACTCCCGCGGGTTGTGGCGGGGGAGGAAGGGATCCCATGCGCATCGACGTGGACACTATCGTTTCCTTTCACTATACGCTCACCGACGCCACCGGCGAGGTACTGGACACCAGCCGGGGGCGCGAACCGGTCAGCTACCTGCACGGCCACGGGCAGATTTTCCCGGGGTTAGAGCGGCAGCTTACCGGGCTCGCCGCCGGCGACCGAGCCACCCTGATGGTGCCCGCCGCCGAGGGGTACGGCGAGCGCCGCCCGGAACTCACCGTGTCGGTGCGTCGCGATCAGTTCCCCGACGACTTCCAGCTGACCATCGGCTCGCAGGTGATGTCCCAGGGCACCGAGCAACCCATGGTGTTCACCATCGCTGGCGTGGAGGGGGATACGGTGCTGCTGGATGGCAACCACCCCCTGGCAGGGAAGGACCTGCACTTTGACGTGGAGGTCATCCACGTGCGCGCCGCTACCGCCGAGGAGCTGGCCCACGGCCACCCCCACGACGGTAGTCATCGGCACTGAACGCCAGCCACAACGGAGGTTCTCATGTTCCACACCACCCTTGTCGCCGTCATCATCCTCACCAGTGCCGTCACCCCCAATGCCGCGCCGTTGGCAGGGCAGGAGCAGACGGCCCCGGCGCCTTCGCCCCGCGCCCAGCTCACCCAGGATGAGCGCTTGGCCGCCGACGTCCAGGCCGCCCTCACCACTCACTTCGGCGACGATGCCGCGGAAATCCTCGTGCAGGTGGCCGCCAACCGCGCCATCCTCACCGGCGTTGCACCCCTCAAGCCAGTTCAGGAGCTAGCCAAGGAGGTGGCGCTGGCGGTGCCCGGCATCACGCGGGTGTCCAACTTCATCGAGGTGCGCCCGCGGCCGGCCTCCCCCGACACCCCGGTGGCCGCCACCGTCGCCCGTGCCGAGCGGGAGGTCAGCGACAGCGCCTTGGAATCGCGGGTCAAGATGCGCATCACAAGCCTCCTGGGCGTGCGCGCCCGCCAGGTAGAGGTGGAGGCGTGCCAGGGGTGGGTGTCGCTGCGCGGCGTGTTGCCCGACGCCGACACCAAGGCTATGGTTGTGCGGGTGGCCGAAAACACCCCGGGGGTGGGGCGGTTGATCGACCTCCTCCGCCACCCCTGAAGGTCGGGAGGGCCAGCTTCGGGTGCACCCTGCGCTCCGTGGGGGGCCCAACTCCCAAAGGCCGTGACTATCACCGTGGGCGGCGCCGCTGACCCCGCGGTTCTCCGCCGCTCCGGCAGTGGCCGCTGACCCCCATCTCGGCCGTGCGTACAATGCGCCGATGCGACACGGGCGGGTGGCGGCGCGCTTTGCCGAGCGCATCGTGGTGGCCGACGGCGCCATGGGTTCCGAACTGCTCGCCCGTCTGCCCGCCGGCGCCCCCCTCGACCTGGCCGCCGTGGAACACCCGAACCAGGTACTGGCCATCCACCTTGCCTACCTCAAGGCCGGCGCCGAGGTGATCGAGACGGCCACCTTCGCCGCCTCGCGCCCGCGCCTGGAGCGCCTGCACGCCGGCGCCGCCGTGGAAGAGGTCAACGGCGCCGCCGTCAAGCTGGCCCGGGAGGCGCGGGAGATCGCCGGCGTGGACTGCCTGGTGGCGGGGGCCATGGGACCGCTGGCCGGCGTGCTGGACCTGGACGACCGCGACGGGCGCAGCGCCATTGCCGCGGCCCACGCCGAACAGGCGGCCATCCTCGCCGGTCGTGGCGCCGATCTCATCGTCCTGGAGACCTTCTTCCGCGCCGACGAGCTGGAGCTGGCCCTCGCCGCCGTTCGCCACGTCACCGACCTGCCCGTGGTGGCCATGCTCACCTTCCCGGCCGAGAACTCCCCCCAGGAGTGGGACGGGCACGCCGCCACAGTGGCGCGGCTGCTGGAGCTGGACCTCCTCGCCGCCGGGGTCAACTGCGCGCCGGGGCCCCACGGCGCCCTGGAGATCTTGGAGCGGCTGGCCGGCGCCGCCGGGCGGCTGGCCGCCATGCCCAACGCCGGCACCCTTGTGCGCCGCGACGGGCGTCTCTTCCTCCCTCCGGCGACCCCCAGCTATCTGGGCGAGTTTGCCCGGCGGGCCGTCGCCTGTGGCGCCGTGCTGGTGGGGGGGTGTTGCGGAACCGGCCCCGACCACATCCAGGCCATGGCCGGGGCCGTTCGTGGCCTGCGGCCCCAACGCCCCCCTCGCACCACGGCTGTGGTTTCCTCCCCGGCGCGGGCGGGAGAGACGCCGCGGGCACGGCCGCGCTCGCCACTGCTGGCGCGCTTGCAGGCCGGCCAATTCACCCGCGTCGTGCAGCTGGACCCTCCCAAGGGGACCAACGCGGACCGGCTCATCTCGGTGGTGCTGCGCCTCGCCGAACACCCCCTGGTCGACGCCGTGGACGTCAACTCCAACCCTTTGGCGCGTTTGCGCATGGACTCCCTATGGCTGGCCGCCGAGATCCAACGCCTCTGCGGTCTGGACACCATCCCCCACGTGACGCCGCGGGACGCCTCCCTCATGGGCCTGCAGTCACAGTTGCTGGGTGCCTGGCGCTGTGGCATACGCAACCTCCTCGCCATCACCGGCGACCCGTCGCAGCTCGGCGATTACCCCGGTGTGCACGACGTTTACCACGTGGACATCTTCGAGCTCATCCGCGCCGTCGCGCGCATGGCCGAAGGGGTGGACTGCGCTGGCAACCCCATCGGCGACCCTCCCGCCTTCTGCATCGGTGCCGCCGTCAACCCCAACGCCCCGGACCTCGCCCACGAAATCGACCGCATGCGGCGCAAAATCGATGCCGGCGCGCAGTTCCTCATGAGCCAGGTGTTTTTCTCGTGGGAGCCGTGGGAGCGTCTCTTGGACGCCTGCGGCGGCGCCCTGCCGCTGCCCGCCCTGGTGGGCATCTGGCCATTGTCGTCGCTGCGCCTGGCGCTGCGCCTGCACCACGAGGTGCCGGGCATCACCGTCCCCGACGATCTGCTCACCGCCCTGGACCGCGCCGGTGCCGACGCCCCCCGCGTGGGCCACGAGCGCGCCCTCGCCCTCGCCCAGCAGGCGCCCCGCTACGCCCAGGGGATCTACCTCATCCCGCCGTTCAAGAACCCTGAAGACGTGCTGGCCTTGTTGACCGTGGACGGGGCCTAGCGGCCGCCCACCAGGGCGGCCGAAGACCGGTGGGGGTGGCCAACGCCCGCGAGAAAGCGGCCATGGGCAGCATCCGCTACAATGCACCGCCCGGGAGGTGGTGATGCTGGAGGAGGTGCGCCGCGCCTTGGGGCGGGCCATTGCCGACGTACTGGAGCAGCACCTGGGGATCGCAGCGCCAAAGGTGACCATCGAGATCCCGCCCCGGCGAGAGCTGGGCGACTTGGCCTGGGCGGGCGCGCTGCCTCTGGCCAAGGTGCTGCGCCGGCCGCCGCGGGCGGTGGCCGAGGAGGTGCTGGCCCACTTGGTGCCCGCCCCAGGGGTTTTGGCCGACGTCCTCGACCCCGCCCCGCGCATCGAGGGGCCCGGGTTCGTCAACTTCCGCCTGCGGCGCGGCCCGTTCCTTTCCCACCTGCTGACCGCCGGTCTCGCGCCGGGGACCAGCGGCGAGGCAGAGCGGGGCAAGGTAATCGTCGAGCACACCAACATCAACCCCAACAAAGCGGCTCACATTGGGCATCTGCGCAACGCCGTGCTGGGCGACGTACTGGTGCGCTGCTTGCGCTGGCTGGGGTACCCGGTGGAAGTTCAAAACTACATCGACGACACCGGGGTGCAGGTGGCCGACGTGGTGGTGGGCTTTCTCTACCTCCCGGAGGAGGAGCTGGCCCGCACGGTGGCCCCCTTCTGGCCGGAAGCTGGCGGAACGCGCGCCGGCGTCCTGGCCACCCTGGCGGCGCGCGCCGCGGCCGGGCAGCTGGTGGGAAACAACCCGGACTTCGACGACCTGTGCTGGGAGCTTTACCCCCTCGTCACCCGCCGTTACGACGCCGATCCGGCTTTCGCCGGGTACCGGGCGGAGGTGCTCCACGCCATTGAGGGCGGCTTCCCCCCTGATCTCACCCTCCACGACGCCGTCGCCGCCCTGGTGGCGCCCGTCGGTGAGCAGGCCCCCGCCATCGCCCGCCTCGCTGCCACCGTCGCCGAGGCCAACCTCCACTGCCACCTGCGCACCATGGGGCGCCTTGGCATCGCGTACGATCTGCTCCCCCACGAATCGGACATCCTCCGCCGCGGCTTCTGGCAGCGCGCCTTCGACCTGCTGCAGGAGTCCGGCGCCATCCGCCTGGAGCGCGAAGGCAAGAACGCTGGCTGCTGGGTGTTCTCCCTCGCCGACTCCCCCGAGTTCGCCGGCCTGGCCGACGCCGACAAGATCCTGGTGCGCTCCAACGGCACCGTCACGTACACTGCCAAGGACATCGCCTACCAACTTTGGAAGCTCGGCTTGCTCAAAGACCCCGACGGTTCGCTCCACGACTTCGGCTACCGGCCCTTCGTCCGCTTCCGCCGCGCGGGTCCCGCCTCGCCGGTGGTGTACGGCGAGGGCGACGGCGTCCTCATGCGCACCTCGGCCGACGCTGGGGATGCCCCCAGCGCCGCCACCTTCGGCGCCGCCCAGCGCGTCGTCAACGTCATCGACGTGCGCCAGTCTTACCCCCAGAAGGTGGTCCGCGAAGCCATCCGCACCCTGGGCCACCGCGAAGCCGCCGACAACTCCATCCACTTTGCCTACGAGATGGTGGCGCTGACCCCCGCCGCCGTCCGGCGTCTGGAGAGCTCGCAAGGAGCCAGCTTCGGCCTCTCCCCCGAAGACCTGGCCAAGCCGTTTGTGGAGATGTCCGGACGCCGGGGCATTGGCGTCAAAGCCGACGCCCTGCTGGACACCCTGGAGCAGGAGGCGGTCGCCGCAGTCTCGGCCCGTCTGGACGAGGGGCATGGACTGTCGCCGGAGGCCATCAGCGAGCGGGCCCGCGCCATCGCCACCGGGGCACTGCGCTATCAGATGCTGCGCCAAGGGCGCAACCGCGTGCTGGCCTTCGACTTCGAGGAGGCACTGGGGTTTGAGGGGGACACCGGGCCGTACCTTCAGTACTCCGCCGTGCGCGCCCGCAAGATCTTCCACAAGCTGGAGGCGGCCGGCGTAGCTGGCACTGCCGAGGGTGACGCCGCCGCCGCTGCAGCCGCCGTGGTGCCCGACGACTTGTGGGAGCTCGTCTTCGCCTGCGCCCGCACCCCGGACATGGTGGCCAAGGCCGCGGCGGCGCTGGAGTTCTCCCTCCTGGCCGGGCACGCGCGGGAGTTGGCGCAGCTTTTCCACAAGCTCTACCACGAGCACCCAGTCCTGCACGCCACCGACCAGGAGACCCGCGCCCTGCGCCGCGCCGTCTTCCGCCTCTTCGCCGCCACCGCCGCCGAGATCTTGGAACCCCTGCTGGGTATCCCCGTCCCCCCGGAGATGTAGCCGCCGCCTGTCTGCGCCCACCGGACCGTGGGGCCTGGAGACCCCGCCCGGTGGGGCGGGGGGCTCGGGAACGTCCATCGCCCTCGAGGGGCGGGCCTGCGGGCCCGCGCTCCCAGGACAGCCCCGCCGCCCGTGACCAGGGACCGTGACCGCGTCGCCGGCCGTGGCCGTGACCGTTCCCGTCTTCGCTGCCGTGACCGTCCTTTGGAGGGTCCCGCCGCGGCTCCCTGGGGCCCCGCCCAACACGAAAAAAGGCGCCCGCAGGCGCCCTCCTCAAGATCCACCACGGGAGCAGCAGGCTAGGCTACGGTTGGGCTCTTCTCCGTGGCCGCCACCCGCCCCACCTGGGCGAGCATGGGCTTGCCGTAGCTGGGCACCAGTTCGCGTAATAATCGCACCACGCGCCGAGCGTCCTCTGCTGCTGCCGCCGCCGCCAGCTCGTCGATGCGCTCCAACAGATCCAGGGGGGGCGCCGGGCTGGACGCCACGAATACCTTGTGGGCCACCTGGGAGGTTTTCTCCTCCTCTTCGGTGAGCAGCTCCTCGAACAGCTTCTCGCCGGGGCGCAAGCCGGTGAACTCGATCTTTACGTCCACATCGGGGACTCGGCCGGTCATGGTGATCATGTGCCGGGCCAGATCCAGAATGCGAATCTGCTCGCCCATGTCCAGCACGCACAGCTCGCCGTAGTCGCCGTAGGCGGCCTTGAGCACCAGACCCACCGCCTCGCCGATGGTCATGAAGTACCGCCGCACCTCCGGATGGGTGACGGTGATCGGCCCCCCCGCCTCCAGCTGCTCGCGAAAGATGGGCACCACCGAGCCGGCAGAGCCCAGCACGTTGCCGAAACGTACGGCGCAGAACCGCGTCTTCGAACGCTGCCCCAGCGCTCGCACCAGCATCTCCCCCACGCGCTTGGAGGCGCCCATCACGCTGGAGGGACGCACCGCCTTGTCGGTGGAGATAAACACGAAGCGCTCGCTCCCCACGGCAATTGCCGCCTCGGCGGCAATGCGGGTCGCCACGATGTTGTTCTTCACCGCCTCGCAGGGGGCCGCCTCCATAAGGGGCACATGCTTGTGGGCCGCGGCGTGGAAGACATCGTGGGGGCGGTAACGCTGGAACAGCGCCGTCACCCGACCGCGATCGCGCAGATCCGCCACCTCGGCGATCACCGTGGCGTCCGCTCGCATCCTCTCCAGACGCCGCTGCAGCAGGTAGAGGTTGTTCTCGTTGATGTCCACGATCACCAGGCGGCCGAGCCCAGCCTTGATCAGCTGCTCGCTGATCTCGCTGCCGATGGAGCCGGCCCCGCCGGTGACCAGGGCGGTCCTCGCCCGCAGATCCAGCGACCGGTACCCATCCGAGAAGCTCACCGGTTCGCGGGGCAGGAGGTCCTCAGGGGTGAGATCCTGCAGCAGGGAGCCGCTCACACGCTCCTGCAGGTAGACGAACGACACGGGGAGAATCTTGAAGCGCACGTTGGACTGGGAGCACAGGGAGAGGATGTGGCGGACGCGCACCGCCGGCAGGCGGGGGATGGCGATGAGCACCTTGCCGATGCGATGCTCGGCGATGAGACGCGGGAGATCGTCGATGGAACCCAACACCGGCCGGTCGCCCACCAACACGCCGTGCTTGCTCACGTCATCGTCGACGAACCCGACGATGCGGTAGTTGTGCTCCTCCGAGCGCTGCAAATCCCGCAACAACCCTTCCCCGGCGGCACCGGCCCCTACGATCAGGGTGCGGAGCGGACCGCCGTTGTGGCGGCCGCGCCCCCAATCCAGCATCGCCACCTGGGCGTAACGGGGTGAAAAACGCACCGCCGCCATGGCTGCCAGCGACATCAGCAGTTCCATCACCAACACCGAGCGGGGCGGCACCTTGAGCTGGAAGACGTACAGTCCGGCGAGAAACAGCAGCGTCCCCACCACACCCGCCTTGGCCACCCGGATCCCGTCGGCCAGCCCCGAAAGACGAAACGACCAGCGGTGCGCACGAAACAGCGCCACCGAGAAGAGGCGCCCCACCACCAACACCGCCAACAGCTGCGGCACGGTTCTGGCGTAGGGGCTTGGAACCTCACCCTCGAACCGGAGGAAGAACGCCAGCCACAGGCTGCCAGCGGCGAGGGCGCCGTCAACGGCGAGCAGCAGCACGTGCCGCCAGGGCGAACGCAGCACCGCCCCAGCGCTCAACGAAAAAGGTTTCGCCGCTCCCACCTGGTCCCCGATCCTCAGCAGTCCAGCGACATCGAAATTCAATTTACCATTCGATTGCTCCATAATCAACCATCACGGCGCACCAGTGGAGCTGAGCTGGAGTCTGCGCCCTGTAGCAGCCAGGCCCTTGGGCGCCCCGTGTGCGCCTGGACCGCGGCGCCTGGAAAGCCCCGCAAGGTGGGCGGTGCTTCTACACGTCCAACACCCAAGCGGGGCGGGCCGGCAGGCCCGCGCACCTAGCGCCCTGGAAACGCCAAGGGAGTTAGATTGGGTCGGTGGCCCTCCAGAAGCGGTCCTGCGGCTGGACCGCGGGGCCGCAGCCCGGCCGGACGGGTCGGGGGGTTGCCCGGTCGACTGCGCTCCTAGGGCGGGCCTGCCGGCCCGCGCTCCAAAGGCGTGACCGCGTCGGTGTGGGCAGCCCTTCGGCCGCGCGGGTGGGCGCTACCCGGTCCCTGCTGCGCCGGCCATCTGGGCGCGCCACGATTGGGCGTAGAGACCGTCGGCGTGTAGGAGCTCCGCGTGTGTCCCCGACTCCACGATCTGCCCGTCTTTCATAACGTGGATGAGGTCGGCGCGCATGGCGGTGGTAAACCGATGGGTGATGATCAGCGCCGTCTTGCCCCGCACCAGCTCGCGAAAGCGGGCCATCCACTGGTTTTCGGCCCAGGAGTCCATGGCGCTGGTGGGCTCATCCAGCAGCACCAGCGGCGCATCGCGGTAAAACGCCCGGGCCAGCGCCACCCGCTGCCACTCCCCCACCGACAGCTCCGCACCCCCCTTGAACCATTTCCCGAGGAGCGTGTCGTACCCGTGGGGCAGACTCAACGCCGCCTCATGGGCCCCCCCGGCCCGCGCCGCCGCCTCGATCCGAGCGCGATCTGCCCTCGCCCGCACATCGCCCAGGGCCACGTTCTCGGCCAACGTGGCGTTAAACCGCGCCGGCTGCTGAAACAGTACCGTGATGCGCCGCCGCAGCTCGACAGAATCGAGCTCCCGCAGGTCCACCCCGTCCAGTTCCACCGCCCCCCGGTCGGGGTCGTAGAACCGGCACAGCAACTTGATGAGCGTCGTCTTGCCGGCGCCGTTGGAGCCGACGATGGCCACCACCGTCCCCGCTGGGATCTCCAGGTTGAACCCTTCCAGCACCGGCCGCTCGGCCCCGGGGTAGGTAAAGGTGACATCCCGCAGACGCACCCCCTGTCGCAGGGGGGGCGGCGCCATCGCACCCGGCCGGTCCACCACCTGAGGCTTGAGGTCCAAAAACTGGAACAAGTTACTCAGAAACAAGGTGTTGGAGTACATCTGTCCAGCGCTTTCCAGCAGCGAGCGCATGAGTTTCTGACCCTGGGAGAAGGCCTGGTAGAACATCGCCACCTCGCCCAGGGTGACGGCCCCCGACACTGCCTTCCACACCATCAACGCCATGGCGCCGCCCAGGATGACCAGGCCAAATCCGGCGCCTGCGATCCCCGCCAACCCCTGGTCCTTGACCAGCGCCAGCCGCTCCCCCCGCAGGCGCGCCCGCAGGGCTCGGAAGCGTTCCCGGAAGTGATCCCCCAGGGCGAACAGGCGCACCTCCTGGGCGTTCTCCAGGCTGGTGAGCACCCACTCGTAGTAGTGGGTCTTGCGCTCGTCGGCGGTCACCCGCTGCTTCCACTCATACTCGCGCAGGGCGTAGCGCACCACCACGTACAGCGCCGGCAGCGTGGACAGCGCCAGCGCCAGCGGGATCGCCACCCCGAAGCGCAGCAGCACCGCCAGCATGGCAACCAACGTGAGGCAGTTCTGCGCGATGGACCCCACGTTTTCCAGCAGCGCCATGGGCCGGTTGGCCACATCCCAGCGAATCCGGTGGAGGAGGTCGAAGTACTCCGGCGACTCGTAAAAAGCCAGATCCGCCGCCACCGCACGCTCGTGCACCAGCGACGAGATGTGGTCCTTGGCCATTTCCGTCTGGGCCGTTCGCACCCAGCGGATCACCGCACCGAGCACCTCGGACAGCAGCAACACTACAGCCATCAGGACGGCGTAACCTAGCGGCGCTCCCACGACGGCCCACGCCGTGCCGCGGCCCGCGGCGGCGACCAGGCTGTCCACCGTGGCCCGAACCAGGTACACCATGGCGACGGGGAGCAAACCTTGCACCACGATGAGGGCGGCCCAGGCCAGGGTCAGCTTCGGCGACACCTCCCAGGCAATGCGGAGGCTCCTCGCCACGTTCGGGAGTTGCGAGATTGCACCGCCTAGCCTTTGTCGGACTTGCCGCCACACCACCGTCAGCCGCCCACTCCCAGTTCTGCTTCGGCGAGCAAGAACCCCACAGCAGGGGAAAAGGGACGACTCACCTCGCCCCCGCCCGCGCCGGTGAGGCGAACCGGGCAATTCGCCTCTTGGCGCGTTCCCCCAACGCCAGGAGCGGCGCTGCCCCTCGCTCCAGCACCGTCGCCCCCCACCAGTTGGCGGTGGCGTACCCGAGCTCGACGAGGAGATCGCCCGCCGCGCGGTGCACCTCATAGCGCTCGCCCAAGGAGAGCTCCTGCCGCCAGCGGCCGGTCCCGCCGCGTTGGTAGTGCCGGGGGTGGGCGAGGACCTGTGGATCGGCGGTAGCGCGCCGACTCTTCATACGCTCGAAAGAATAATTCTCGACAATGGCTTGGATCTGCTCAGGGGAGGCGGCCACACCACAATGGTCAAAAATCCTCGCCAACACCGATAGAGTATCGGCGAGCAGCTCCTCGTACTTGATTTCGAGGTAGCGGTCCCCAAAGCCCCGGGCGACGCGCGCGTCACGTACCGCCTTGGCCCACAACCGCGCCGCCGAGCCCGCCGTCACAGGCCCGAAGGCCATCGACGGCCCGGCGTTGCGCATCGACACCGCCACGTCCCTGCCATCCCGGACGAGATGGATGAAGCGAGCGCCCGGCAACATCTCGTCGATGAGGCGAACGTGGGGAGAGTAGCCAGGCTGCTTGTCAAGGACGTGTGTGGCACCAGGACGGCGCTCGAACACGCGCTGGTAGCAGGTGTGGACGAAACTGCTCAGGAAGGCGCGAAATTCGGCCTCGCTCATCACGTAGCGGAGGCCCTGAGGCACCCCGCTGGCAGCCAGTACGTTCTCTTCGAACTGCCACGCCTCCACCCACGGCCCGACAAAACGGTGAAACACACTCAATTCCACCGTCGTCGCGATCCGCGGATGAGCGCCCAACAGCGCCTGCAGCCACGTGGATCCGGAACGCGCCGCACCGATGATGAAGACGTTCACCCACCTGGGGGACGGCGGTAAAGCGTCCGACAGGTACGTCGGGACCAGGCCGCCTTCGGGTACCTCACCCTCGGTCACGCCGCGTTCCCTCGCCCCACCGCCGCCAATGGGCTACGCGAAAACAAGTGGGAGGCTACGGCGTCGGGATCGGCGAGGACGTCCCGGCCGAGCGCCACGCGGTACGCCGCGCATGCTCCCACCGTCGCGGCCAAAACAGGCAGCAGACGGGCGCGCAGCCCACCCAGCTCGGGTGCCAGGAATAACGGCGAGGAGGCCGCGATCAGCGCGGCCAGGGCATCGGCCTGTGTGGTGCGGCGGCAGCGCGAACCCCGCAGGCGGCGGTCCACTCGTGAGATGAACAGCCGTTGGGGTACCACCGTCGATGCGAACGCCTCGGGCGCCCGGGCACGAGCCAGCACAGGGCGTTCGATGCCGTCCACCAGCGCGCGGTGTAACCGACCCCGCAGTACCGGCGGGATGATCCTCTCGCCGGCGTCGCGAAGCACAGCGTCTTTGCGAAAGGCGGCAACGCCAGGCCGCCCTCCAACGATCGGCCCCATCAGAACGCTGTCGTCCGAGACCACACGTCCGCCGGCACGCAGCGCCAACATCGCCAGGGTCGACTTGCCCGTGCCGCTCTCGCCCACCACCAGAAAGCCCCGTTCAGCCACCTCGAAAGCCGCCGCGTGGAGCACCGAGAACCCCTGTTCGGCAAAGGCCCGGAACACGGCGGCGCGCAGTAGCGGCAGGGCGGTGTTGCGCAGGGCTTCCCGCGAGAGCCCAGGTGGAATTCGCACTGCAACGGTGGTCCCCGGTCCCAATTGCAAACGGCCCCCCCCCACCTGCGCCTCGAAGCCCCTTGCGCGCCGCACCACGCGGAAGGGCCGGCGGCGCCAGGAAGACGGCCGCAGCGACTGATCCTCGACGAGGTGGACGCATGGCCCGTGGGGCAAGGGGCCGCCCTCCTCCCCGGTGGCCGTAACCAGGAGTTGACAGGTCAGCCGTTCGAAAAGGTCCGGAGGGACCCCCTCTAACCGAACTGACACTGGCACGTGGGGGCAGGAGAGAATCATGAAGTGATCGGGCGGCGGACAAGGCCCGCCGCCCTCCTTCACAGCGCCGTGGCGCCTGCGCGCCTCACGAACTCGGGCTGTAGTGCTGGACCAGTTCGGCGAAGGGGTAGCACAGCGAGCCGATGACCGTATTCGAGGTATCGCTGGAGCGCACCTCGATTTTAACGGTCACAGGGTCATAGTCGTTATGGAGCTGGATCATGCCGTGGTAGCTGACGTAGGCCAGCGCACCGTTGCGGCCCCCCAAGGAGGGGATACCCTGGCGCACCAAGAACGGCAATGCCCAGGTACCGGGGCACGGCAGTGTGCTCGAGCCCTGACTGACGGTGCATCGCAACGTGAGACCATGGGGCAGGGAACCGACCACGTGGTTGCTGATACCCGCCTGGGCGGTGAAAGTAACGCTGAGGTATTGGGCACCCAACACCGGCGTAAAGGTGCGGTTGAGCACGGTGACGAAAGTATTATTGATGCTGTTGTTGCAGTTCGAGGTCCCGAAGCGGAGGTTCCGCGCCCAGACGGCCTCCTCCAACCCGCTAAACTGGCACGCCGACGACGTGCAGTCGCCCAGGACCAGCGGGCCGGACGGCTCATTGGTGATCCCATACAGGTCAAACTCCGAGGTCGGGCCGACGGGCCCGAAGTTGCCGATGGGCGGGCCCACCAGCCCCCCCCGTGTTTGGGCTACAGCCCCACTGGCGATCAGTAGCACCATGGCGGCGAACACTACCTTCTTCTTATTCATAACTTTCCCCCTTTGTAGTTGAACTTTTTCTTTAGCACCCCGCACTTGCTTGGCCTTCTCGGTTGCTCACAGCAAACGCACCTGGGCCCCAGCGGCTCGCGCGACTCCCGCTAATCGGGCCGTGCCCTCTCGGCGAAGTAGTCGAGGGCGGTACCCTCGTCCCCGCGGACGACCTGTGTGAGGGGTCGCACCTCAATGACCGGTGCTACGTACGTGCGCCGTTCAGGTTTCTCCTTCTTCTCCATATACCCTTCTCCTTTCCTTTCACGCCTGTTCGGGTGATTTCACTCTCCCGGAAACGCACGAACGAAACATTCACTCACAGCGACTGAGACCATCGCTCCCGACAACTTGTGTTCAGTATAGTACCGGTCCAGCAGATTGTCAAGCCCCCGGGCATCCACAATACCCCGCGCAACGAGACTCCAGTCTCTGGCGCGGCGCGGCAACGCGTTCCACACCTGCCGCATCTCCCGGTTGACAAGATCGGTGAGGTAACTCTGCTCCCTGCGGTCGCGGACTCGCGCCGGGAGGAGATCGGCAAGTGCCGAGCGCTGCAAGTGACGAGGCCTCACGCCCCCTACGAAGACCCGCCCCGGGAGGGTGAAGCAAAACGCCATCAAGTCCAAGTCGAAAAGAGGATGGCGCAGTTCGACGCCAAGCTGGGCGGCATACTGCTCGCGGCCCAACAGGGACCCAGCCTGATGGACGCGGAGGTTCCGCAGCATTCGCTCGCGGTTGCTACGGAACAGGCGCCGCCCGCCGAGCACGCAGAGAGGATCCTCCTGCGTCACCTGATCCAATTCCCCGCGGTAAGGTTCCGACAGCCACGCTGGCGTCACGCCGGCGCGTCGCCGCCGAGTTCTAGATATGTTGCCCACGATTCGGAGCGCCAGGCCTCGCCGCGAGAGGCTGGCGGGGAGCTGAAGGCGCAACAGATCGGCAATGACGGTGAGGAGCCGGCCGGCCAGGAGCTCTTCTTGAAGGTAGACGAGGTCCCCGGACAACCACTCGTTCCCCCCGCTGCCCAGCAGCAACACCCGCCGGCCGTCGTCCAGTGCGCTGCGGGCCACCAGGGCGAGGTGGAGCAGGGTCGGCATGGCCGGGCAATCGAGGGACGCCAGGAGCTGGGTGAGCCCATCGGCCAGGCAGACCACGCGCCCGTCGAGAATAACCCCGTCGCCGCGGCTGCCGACACCGTGCACCAGTCGAATGTAGTCCGTTTCGTCCCACGGCAGCCCTGGAAAGCCCAGCGAGTAGGCCCGACCTAAGCCGGCGCGGGGGTCCCCTTGCCGGTGGAGGAGGTCAAGGAGAACCCAGACCCCCGATGAGTCCAGCCCGCCGCTCACGGCTACCGCAAACGGCCCGTCAGGGATGCTGCGGGAGACAGCCGTCGTCATACGGTCACGCAGGGCCACGACGACTTCTCTGCTGCTTACCCGATGGTCGCTTTGCGTCGCAGGTGGTTCCCAGTACGTGGTGGACTGGCGACACACCGGCGAGGGGGCAACCTCCCAGGTGTGCAAGCGGCCCGGAAGCACGTGGCGAACCCCGGTGAAGAACGTCCGCCCCGTGGACTCCAGCACGCCGGCCAGCCAGTACGCCAGGCGAACCTCGTCCAGGCGGGGCACACCGCCGAGTCCTGCCAACACCTGCCTCACCTCGCTTGCCACCAGCAGTGCTTTATCACCGGCAGCCAGGTGCAGTGGCCGAAGACCGGCCACATCCCGCGCAAGAAGCACCGACTGCGTAGAAACGTCAAAGACAAGCAGCGCGAACTCGCCCCGCACCAGGGGCACCAGGTCGGCGCCCACTCGCGTCCACGCAAGGGCTAACCAGTGGGCCAGGGAGGTCGTTTCGTCACCGTCCAGGCCCAACCGAATGCCCAACTCCTTGCGGTTGCCCAGGTAGCCATGGACCGCGAAGATGTGGTCAGCATCGCTCCACAGATCGGCGTCGCCGCCCGCTTCTTGGACCGCCACCGCCGCTCCCCGGGCCGTCGCAACGCGCACGGCGCCTCGGTACGGCGACCGGCTGGCCATAGCTTGAAGCCGCGTGACCGCCTCCTCTGACGGCACGCCGCCGAGCACTCCTAGAATCCCCCCCACCTATCCCTCCCCCGGGTCCACGCCCCTCAGCCCGCCAGCACCCCTCGACGATGGCCAGGGTGTCGGGCTATACTTTGTCGCGGGCGGGACACGACTATGACCACCACTGAGCACATCGCCGAGCTCCTCCTGAAAGAGCAGGTCACCTATACCAAACTGGCCGACCAAACCGGTATCCTGCTCCTGATTGACGGGCTCGAGGTGCTGTCGTTGAACGAGACCGCGGTTTTCCTCGTCGAGGCCATCAAAGGGGGCGCGCGGTCGGAGGAGCAACTGGTCGCGGCGCTGCGCCAGGAGTTCGAGGTGGACGAGGCCACCGCGAAGCGCGACGTTGTCCAATTTGTCGACACGCTGGCGCGACACCTGACCGCCTAGCGTCATCCACAGTCAACTCCCCATGGGCATCGCACCCACAGCCTAACCCTGCCGAACCGCTAATTTTCTGCACGCTTTCCGGCTTGCCCGCTCCTTGGACAAACAGCCGCGCGCACCTTGCAGAACACCCTGGTGACCCATAGGAACCGCAGCTGGTCAGAGGACGCTACCTGGACTGCCGCCGAGCCCTAAAGTGCGCGACTTTGAGGCGCGCCACCGGTAGGTGGCGTACCGCGCCAGCAGGCCAAAGAACTTGAAAAGCAGCTCCACCGGACGCAGGAGGCGAAGCAGCGCCTGCCGGCCCCGCCCCCCCCCCGGCCCGTAGCGGCGCGCCAGGGAGGCATCGGTCAAGAGGAGCCGATTGCGCACCTTGCGCGCCATGGCCCCGATCCAGGACCGGTTGGTGTCGACCCACAACATCGCCACGGCGCGCACCGCATCCTGGTACGCGCGGTCGAACTGGCAGGCCAATACGTGCCGCAAGAAGAGGTTATCCCCGAGCCGCTGGATGTGGCCGGCCGCCGCCGTGCCCCCGCCCGCGCCCAGGAGGTCCAGCAGCTCCAACACCGCCCGCCCCTGCGGCTCCACCCCTTCGGCGGCCAACCAAGGCTGCACGGCTTCGGCCAGCGGAGGGTCGTCCCCCCAGTGGGACGCCAAGTCCTCCAAATCACCCAGCAGACGCATCAGGGGGTAGTCGCCCACCTGCCGCCAGTGATGGACCAGCCCGTGGATCAGCGCGTGGCCAGCGAGAAAGGCAGGAGCCGGAACCATAGCGCCCGTCGGATGCGCAAGCGGGCGAAAGTGTCCCGCCCGTTGTAGATCTTCAAAGCCCGCCCAGCCGCCGCCCCGCATCAGACGCATGTGTTTGACGTGGGTGTGGATCTCCACCATCACGCGGCTGGGGTGGTACAGCGACGAGAGCTGATGGGCGCCGTCCCACCGATCCGTGCACCGGTACCCATCGGCTTGCAACAACGCCCGCGCCCGCTGCGCCTGGCCACCGGCCACGAGAACATCTACGTCTGTGTAACGCCTCGCGCCCACCGGGGTGTACCCCGCAAGGGCCAGCGCGTTGGACTTGAGCAGCACGGCGGCCACCCCGGCACGGTGGAGACGCTCGGCCACCTCCACGGCCACGGCGTTGATGACCATTGCCGACGCAGCGGCGTCGTGATACGCCGAGGTGAAGCGGCTCGCCACCTCCTCACCCACCTCGGCAACCAGCTGAGGGCGCGGCATCCGCCAGCCGATGCGACACGCCAGGTCCAACCTTTGCGCCAACCGCCACGCCCGCCGGGGATCTACCGGCTGTGGCGGCCACGCCGCCGCTGGCGCCAAGGCTCGGGTGAGGACCCATAGCAGCTCCGGGCTGATCTCGAGAAGCGGAGGCGAAAGCCGCAAGTTCATGGTTCGCTTAGCCTACCCGCCGTTCGGGGAGGAAGCCCTAACGGGTTCGCAGGCTCGCGCGCCGCGCCGCGGCGGAGTCACCACCGCCAGCGCCGTTTGCACCAACACGCCCAAGTCTTTCCGCCAGGTGCGACCTTCCAGGTACTCCACGTACCCGCGCAGCTTGGCCGGCTGCAGCACCTGCCGATAGTACACCTCCGGATCGCCGCCCTGGGCCGCCAGAAGCTCTTCCTCGTGCCGCAGCCGCACCGTCACCGGGTCGGTAATCCCCGGCCGCACCTGGAGCACCACCTGCCAGCAGGGGTCGGCAAGATCCACGTAGCGCGGCACCTCCGGCCGCGGACCCACCAGCGACATATCGCCCCGTAGGACGTTCACCAGTTCAGGAAGCTCGTCCAGCTTGAGCCGGCGCAACCAGCGGCCTACCCCGGTCACCCGAGGGTCACCGCTGGCCGTCACGTGCGGCCCGCCACCATTGACTACCATAGTACGAAACTTGTACATGGTGAAGAGCCGCCCGCCTCGGCCCACCCGCTCCTGGCGAAACAGCACCGGCCCCGGTGATGACAGCCGCACCGCCACCGCCACCGCCACCAGCAGCGGCGCGCCGACGATCAGCCCGAGGGTGGCCACCGCCACCTCGAACCAGCGCGGCAAGCCCCGGCGTGGTTCCCATCCTTCCCTCTCCCACTGCGTGCCGGTCATCGCCCCAACACGTCCCTCACCGCCCCAACCACTCGGGCCACGTCCTCATCGCTCATCCTGGTGTAGAGGGGCAGGCTCACCGCACCGCTGTACGCCGCCTCGGCGTGGGGGAATTGCCGCGGTGCCAGCCTGTAGGTTTCTCGCCAGTACGGGTGGCGATGGAGAGGAATGAAATGCACGCTGGTGCCAATACCGCGCCGGGACATCTCGGCGATAAAGGCGTCCCGGGTAAGGGGCGCGTCGGCCGTCAGGCGCAGCACGTACAGGTGCCAGGCGTGGTCGGCCATGGGCTGGGGCCGCGGCGGCAGTGCCACCGGCAGTGCGCCAAAGGCTTCGTCGTAGCGGCGGGCGATCTCCAGGCGGCGGGCGTGGAACGCCCGCGCTTTGGCCAGCTGCGCCAGCCCCAAGGCGGCGGCCACGTCGGTCATGTTGTACTTGAAACCCGGGGCAACCACCTCGTAGTACCAGGCCGGGCGATGGGAAGTGTAGCGGTCGAAGGCGTCCCGATCGATGCCGTGCAGGCGCATCACCCGGCAGCGCCGAGCCAGCTCCCCGTCCCGGGTCACCACCATCCCCCCTTCGCCCGTGGTGATGGTCTTGGTGGCATAGAAGCTGAACACCGTGGCCTGCGACGCCAGGGTCCCCACCAGCCGCCCCTCGTACACCGTGGGGAGGGCGTGGGCGGCGTCCTCCACCACCTTGAGGCCGTGGGCCTGCGCCAGCTGCAGGATCGGCGCCATCTGGCACGCCTGGCCGGCGAAATGGACAGGCACTACCGCTTTGGTGCGCGCCGTGATGGCCCGCTCCACTGCCACCGGGTCGAGGTTGAAGCCGCCGGGCTCGCTGTCCACAAACACCGGATCTCCGCCCAGATAACGCACCACCTCCGCCGTAGCAGTAAAGGTATACGTGGGCACGATCACCTCGTCGCCCGGCCCCACCCCCACCGCCTCCAGCGCCAGGTGAAGGCCCGCCGTCGCCGAGTTCACCGCCAAAGCTATCACTTCGTTCCCTAGGAAGCCGGCAAACCGTTCTTCGAACTGGCGCGTCCGCGGCCCCGTGGTCACCCAACCCGAGCGCAGCGCCGCTGCCACCTCGGCCACCTCCTCCTCGCCAATGTCGGGGAGGGCGAAGGGCAAGAAGCTCCGGCCTTCTTCAGCGGCCATGGTCACGCCCCGCCCCGTCCGCCTCTAGCACCTTGATCATGCGCCCGCTCCATCGGCGGCCCTGGGGCACCTTGACCCAACCCAGCTTCTCGTAGAAGCGAATCGCCCGCCCGTTGTCCACCGCCACCGTCAAATGCATCTGGGAAAACCCTCGGCGGCGGGCCTCTGCCTCGGCGTCCTCCATGAGCGCCTTGGCTGCCCCCGACCCCTGCACCTGGGGGTCCACGGCAATGGAGAGAATCCCCCAACTGGGCGGCGGCAGGGCGCCATCGGCGGCTACCACCCCCTGCCGCCGCCACCCAAGGGAGCGCAGCGCGATGGCCATGCGGTCGCGAATGAAGGGGTTAAAGACGAGCCAAGGGCGCAGGAGCAGCGCCCCCGTCAAGTAGCCGCGGTTGGCGCGCAGAAATCCGGAAAGCGCCCCCCGGGAGATCCCCGACACGCAAAACCCCACCAGCCGCCCATCCACCCAGGCTCCCCGAAACCAGTGATCGTGCGGCCCTTGCAGCTGCCAGAGGTAGTACCGCCGCACCGCCTCGCGGCCCAGACGCGAGGTGGCGCTGGACGGGAAGGCGGCCACATGTACGCGAGCTACGTCGGGAAGCATCGTGAGGTCTACGGTTCGGATCATCGGATTAGACCGCCTGGACCTGGCCGCTGGCCACCGCCGCCAGGAACCGCTGGGCCAAAACCCGGTAATCGTGCTTCTCAAGAACGAAGGTGCGACCTCGAGTGCCCATGGCCGCCCGTTCCTGCGGCGACAACGCCAGCAGGTGCCCAACGCCCCTGGCGATGGCCGGCGGGCTCTCGGGCTCCACGGTGAGGCCGCAGCGGGCCTCCGCCACCGGATCGTTACCGGCTTCCACGGCGTGCAGCACCGGCTTTGCAGCCATCATGTAGTCCAGGAGTTTGTTGGGGCTAATCCCATAGCGGTAGAGGGCACACCTCCGCCAGCCCAGATACAGCGCATCGGCGAGGGCGAACAGCGCCGGCAACGCGTGCCGTTGCACCGGCGGCAAAAACGTCACACGCTGGGCGGACAGGCGTCGGGCCCGTGCCTCCAAAGCGGGCTTTTCGGGGCCAGCGCCGACCAGCACCAGGTGTACCGGTGAGCCCTCCAGCAGTGGCGCCGCCTCCACGAAGTACTCGAGCGCGTTGGCCACACCGTGGCTGCCGGCATAGCAGACGACGAATTTTCCCTCCTGTCGAAGGTGGGAGAGGATGCGCCGATGCTCCTCCGGCAAAGGGGCGCGGGAGTTTGTCCATTCGTCCACCGCCACCCCGTTGGGTATGTACACGAACTTCTCCGGCGCCATGCCGTGGCGAACCATGTGTTCTCGGGCCAAGGGCAGCAGCGATACCACCCGTTCGGCCCAACGGTACGCTCGGTTTTCCGCCACCTGCATGGCCACGATGAACGGGTGCCACGCCGGCATCCCGCCCAGCACCCGCGGGGAAAGCGGCCAAAGGTCGTGGACTTCGAAAACCCGCCTGGCTCGGCACAGGGCGGCAATTCGCTGGGCTGGGAAAACGTCCGCGGGGTACGTGGACGACGCGATGACTACCTCGGGCTTCAGTTGCCGGGCCAACTGCGGCGCCGCGACCCACAGCCGCGCTAAAAACGTCAACATGTTACGCACGCGCCCTAACCCATTGCCGACGTACGACGGGGTACGAAGCCAGAGGTAGTGGATCTCGGTGAGCGTTTCACGGACCAAGGTCTGCCCACATGGGGGCTGTACCTGACGAAGATGCGAATAAGACGCGCCGACGATGTACACCTGATGCCCCATTCTCTGCCACTCGCGAGCCAGATAGTACGGTCGGAACTCCATGCCCAGCTGGGGGGAGCCGGCATAGTGGTTGATGAGGAGGATTCTCATGGAGGATTTCTTCGCACATGGGAAATCACGGCTTTGAACTTGCCTGCCGCGGTACGCTCGATGCGCTCCACCGGTTCCACCCGCACCGACACCTCCCCGAGCCGCGCGCGGACCCGCCGTTGGATCTCTTCCGCCTCCCGTGGCCGGAAGTTCGGCCCCGGGACGACCAGAATCACGATCCTATCGAGGGCCTCCTGCACCACTTGCCCTTCCATGATGCCCTGGAGGCCCACGTACAGACCGTGAAAGCGGACGGTCTCCCGGCCGTCGGGCCCTATGACGACGTCCTCGAGCCGCCCCTCCAGGGCTGCTAGGACCGGCATGGCGCGGCCGCAGGGGCACGCCTCGGCTGACCAGGAGGCCACGTCCCCGGTGCGGTACCGAATCAGCGGCTGATCCAAGTTCACCAAGCCGGTGGCCACGATCTCCCCGGCCTTTCCCGGGGCCACTGGTTGGCCATCGTCGTCCAGGATCTCCACGATCCCGGCGTCCGGGCTCACGTGCAGGCGGTGGTACTCGCACTCGGAGGCGAGGCAACAGGCCTCCACCCCGCTGTACGCATCGAAAACCGGTCCACCGAACACCCCTTCAATGGTTTCTCTCATGAACGGTTCGAGCTTTTCGCTGCTGGTCAGTATCGCCTTGACGGGGCGGGCTGCCCGTCCCTGTTCCTGGGCAAAGCGGGAAAGAATGAACCACGCCGAGGCGTAACCCGCCAGGTAGGCAGGAGCGAAGGCGTCGATGGCCGCCAGGTAGTCCGCCGTGGTGGTTGGCGCAATGTGGAAAGCCGACAGGTACAGCTGGCGTTCGACCCGATTGGTGCGCCAAAAAGGTGGCCGCGCCACCCCACGGGGCACCACCAACCGACCCCCAATCATGGCCCTGGACATGCGTCGGTGGACGCCGGCCCAGTTGACGCAGCGGGCTTCGTAGAGGGCCTGCCAATGACGACGGGTTCGGGGGCTCATATAGACAGCCAGCGGTGTGCCTGTGGAGCCCGAGGTCAGGTAGGTGTGAAGAGTGCCCGCTTGCTCCGAGACGAACCTTCGAGGTGCGGGGCGAATCTCCTGTTTGCCCACCAAGGGTAACCCGGTCAACTCCTCCAAGGTGAAGCGCTCAATACGATCCTCGGTGAGCCCCAGACCTCGGTAGACGTCGCGGTAGTAAGGAACGGAGGTGAGGGCAACTCGCATCAGCTGGCGCAGTCGTTCGGTTTGATACCTCCGCCACGCCTCCGCGCTGAAGGATTCACGCTCCTTGGCAGCGCGCAGCGCCGCCTCAAAGCCGGGGCCGAAGCGGCGTCGCTGCCACATGACCCCGTAGGCCGACACCGCGGCGTTCTGCAGCCAAACTGGAAGATGACGGTAGGCCACCTCCACCCAGCTCATAGGAACGCCCCTTGCAAGAATCTCCGCCGCCGGGCCCCTTGGGGGGTCTTCTTTTGTTGGGCCGCGGACCTTTGCAAAAGCTCCTCCCACTGCGGCAGCACGGCGCTCCAGTCGAAACCCTCGGCCTTGGCCCGAGCGTGGGAGGAAAGCTGCGCCGCCAGAGCTGGCTCCCGCAGCAGGCGCTCCACCGCCCCGGCCATGGCCGCCGCATCCCCTACCGGCAGCAACAGGGCTTCCTGGCCGGCCCGCACCAGGTGGGGCATGCCGCCAGCGTCGGTGCTCACCACGCACAGCCCGCAGGCCATGGCCTCGATGACGCTCACCGGAGTGTTGTCTACCGTGGTGGTATTTAGGAAGATGTCCGCCGACGCCAAAAGGTGGGGAACCTGCTCTTTGGGCACACCAGCTACGAACCCCACCCGACCCTCCACGCCCCGTTCCACCGCCGCGGCTCGACACCGCCCTAGGCTGCCGTCCTTGTCGGGCCCCACCATGGTGAGATGGACCTCAGGGTGTTTGCCGGCCAGCCGCGCCAGTACGTCGATCGCCATCTCCGGCTCGTACATGCGGTGGAAGGCTCGCAACCAGATGAGGTTGGGTTTGACACCCTGACGGTGACGGAAGAGGTAGCGCGAAAGGTCCAGGGCGTTAGGAATCACCTGGATATCTGGGCGGAGCGCCTTCATGGTGCTGGCCAGGTACGAGGAGGGGGCGGTCACCGCCGCCGCCCGGTGGAGCACAAGGGCCACCCGACGTGGGTGACGGCGCGCGAATTCCGGAAGCGCGCCGCCGTGCAGCGTCAGCACAAAGGGCTTGCCGGCGGCGCGCAACATCGTCGTTGCCGCCTCGGCCCACACAAACGATGGGCCACTGAACACATCAACCTGCGCCACGTCGAAGTTGCGACGCTGCCACCATGGCACCCACGTCATCTCCACCAAGCGCAGCAGCCGTGGGCGCCAACGCGAAACGGTCAGCACGGGGTATCCACGTCCCACCAGCTGGTCCACCAGATCCCGGCAGTATTGCCCGTCGCGGCCGTGACGATGAAAAAAATTGCCCACCAGCAGCAGACGCGGGCGGCTGGGTGACAAGGGCGATCCCGTAGAAGCGCGCCGGGGGGCGCTGGCTTTACCCACCATACCCCAACGGGGTGACCTCATTGGGGCTATCAAGTCCCACCACGTTGTAGGGCCCCACAACACTAAGCGGCTGCCACCGCCCGACTACCGCGCACCACCTCAGCCTCTGCCCGCCGTGGGGTCTGGCCGGCCAGCACCAACAGCGCCAACAAGACCGCGGCCGCGGGCATGGCGGTGCGGAAGGCGTTGACGGCAAAGTACAACCATGCCATGGTGAACATCCCCAGCACCCAGGCGCGCCGGGGGGTGTTGTCGGCGCGGCGCAGGCTGCGCAGCGATAGGGCAATGAGCCCCAGGAGGCTGATCACGCCTAACAGTCCGTGTTCCGCCAAAACCCGGGTGAACTCGGTGTGGGCAGCGACTTTGACGCGCATGAAGGTTTCCCGCAGTTCGGTCCCCATCCCTGGCCCTACGCCCGCCAGAAGGTTCTCCCGGAAGATTTGCAGGTCGCTTTTGGCGATGACGTCGCGGTTGGAAACATCCGGACTGGTATAGCGGGCCACGAAGGCTCCCTGGGTCACATCATCCAGGACCGGCACCAAGACCCAGTTGGACACCGCCCATAACCCCACCGCCGAGGCCAAAACCAACAGGCGCATCTCGCGGCGCCTAAGCAGCAGCAGTCCCATCCCCACCATGGCACCCAGCACCATCGCCACCCCGGCGCGGGAGAAGGTAAGCAACGTCTGCACCGCCAAAGCGACCAGCACAACCCACAGCAGGGGTTTGGCGCGGCGATGGCCGCGCAACCATTGGTAGCCCGCCAGCAACAGCAGCCCTAACGAGAGCACCGAGGCCACCTGGTTGGGGCCGTAGCCGCCGCTCGTGGCGAAGTTGGACTCGGTGGTGAAACGAATCTTTTCAGCTTGGGCGATTCCCACCAGAATCGCCGCCGAGGTGGCCGCTACGGCGCCCCCGGCCACCGTCGCCGCCCGCCAGACGTCCGTAATACCGCGCACACTGTGGCCGAACCAAATGACCGCAAACAAAGCAACTGGGCCAGCCAGGTTAAAGGCCGCCAGCTGGCGCGCCCGCTCCAAATCCGTGATGGAAGCAAAGGTGAGCCACACCGAGGGGAGCAAAGGCACCAGGTAAAGCCACGCCAACACCGGCGGCAGGCGGCGCCGGCGCAGCGCCGCCACGGTGCACACCAGAATTACCAAATACATGCCCAAAAGGTGGGGCAGCGGCGCTTTGCTCATGCGCCAGAGGACCTCGAACGCGCTAACATACAGCACGGCTCCAGCCACTGCGGTGGAGCTGCCGCGCACCGCAACCAGGAGCACCACCGCCACGGTGAATAACCCGTGGGCCAGACCCACGAGGGGTGACAGCTTCCACACAACACCCAGGAGCGCGTGACCGCCCAACCACAACAGCACCCGGGAGAGGGGCAGCGGGCGCGCCAGCGCCGCGACCTTGCCGGCCCTCCACCCAGGGCGCATCCCGGCGCGCCTGCTCCCTGGCACCACCAGCGGATGTGGGAAAATGCTCGTGCTCATTGGCCACCTCCCGCCAACCCCAACAGCTGGCGTACTCGCTCCACGTGCGCCTCATAGGTAAAACGCTCGGCATAGGCGCTGCCCGCTCGCACCTCCCGGCGCCAGCAGACTGGGTCCACCACGTACTCTCGGATGGCGGCAGCGTAGGCGTGTGGCTCGAAGGAGGTAATCGCCCGCCCACAGCTAGCCTCTTCGAGTACCTGGGGAATGGACGAAACGGCACTGGCCAGAGGCACGGCACCGTAGGCCATCCCCTCCCCCAGAACTTTGGGCCACCCCTCCGACTGGGAGGGCAGCACCACGAAATGCGCTCTCCCGTAGTGCTCGCCCATGCGGGGGTGAGGCACGAAACCCAAAAGCTCTACCTCGCTCTCTAAGCCCAAAGCCTGCACCCGAGAATCCAGCTCGGCCCGTTGCGGGCCATCGCCGGCCACCACCAAGCGCGCCTCTACCCCGCCCGCCCGCAGCTGCGCCAGGGTCTCCACGGCGATCTCCGGCCCCTTTTTGAGCGTGAGCGCACCCGCAAAAAGCAGCGTGATGGGCGGCTCGAGCTCCTTGACAGCGGCCACTTTTTTGGCCTGGATGTACTCTACGGCGGTAAGGCAGGGATTGGGGAAAGCGTACACGTGAGGCGGATCGTCTGGTCGCCGGCCGTTGACCGTCACCTGGGCGCGCGCGAAATTGTGCCGCAGCCACCAGCGCTGAAAGCAATACGACCACGGTTCCGCACCCTGCGGCCGCCAGTTTCCCGCGTACTTGATCCACCGTTTCTGGGGCTTGCGCAGGAAGGCAAGTAGCACCATTGCCAGCAGGCTAATATTGGCCGGCGCCCGCACATGCACCGCGTCGACGTTGGGGAGGTGGCGCACCGTGGCTCGCAGATAAGCCGGCATTCGCACCAAAATTCCCAGCTTGTCCAGCCAGCGTGATCCTCCGGCCGGTGGTACCGGCTCTAATCGTACTACCGGGGATCCATAGGCCAGCGCACTGGCCGGCGGCGTGCCCGGGTGCAGGCAGGCCACGTGCACCACCTCGTCGAAAAGGCTCGCCAACGCGCTGATCTCGCGCACCGTCGCACCCCATCCCACCGCGCCCTGAGGAGCGCAATAGTGCGCAGTATGGGAAACGACCAGGAGCCTCAAGGGGCTTCCATACCTCCTGCACCTTCGGCAAGCGCTCTCAGGAGCTGCTCGTACTCCCTACCCCGCACCTCCCAGGTGCACTCCCGCATTGCTCTCTCCCTCGCACGCGCGGCCATGTTCCTACGCATGCTATGGTCCTTAAGCACTCTCACCACCGCCTGCGCGGTAGCCTGGGGATCCTCCTGTGGCACCACCAACCCCGTCACCCCGTCAACCACCGCTTCCGCCAGCCCGCAATCCCCACTCACCACAGCTGGCAGCCCGCACAGGGCCCCCTCGATAACGGCGATACCATAACCCTCCACGTCTCCCGTGCGGGTTTTTCTGCTCGTCATCACCAGCAAATCTGCGGCGTTGTATGCCAGCCGGAGATTTTCTTGAGGCTGAGGACCGGCAAAATGAACGTGCATCGACACACCGACCTCCTCCGCAATTCGCGAAAAACGCTCTCTACACTCTGGCAAACCAATTATAACGTAGTGCACCTCTGGGCACGTCTTCAGGATCTCGGGCATTGCTCTAATCACAATATCTTGTCCCTTTCGATCGGTCACACTGCCAACCGTTAAAAGGATTTTCGCTTTCCCCAAACCGAGCCTATGCCGGAACTCATAAGCTGCTTCCGCCGACACAGGGTAAAAATCTTCGCTTGCAGCGCCATTCGGAATGACCACAATTTGCTGTCGACCTCCGCGCAAACTAGCCCGTATCAAACTTTCGGTAAACCGACTTACGCACACCACAGCTGCAGCTCGGCCGAAGCTCCAACGGGTTAGCACGCCCTCCCAGGGCCTGCCACCACCTAACTCAGTTCCGTGCGCCACCCCGACCCACGGAACCCTCGCCGCTCCGCAGGCCATAGCAGCCACCCAAACCGCCCGACTCCCGCTGGCCAGCACTACCTTTGGGCGCCATCTCCGAATCGCCCTTATTACCGCTATCAGCCTCGCCAAACCGTCGACCGCAGCCGGCTCACGCCGTGCGATTGGTTGAATCTCGAAATCTTGAGCTCGATTAAAGCGGGAGATCTCGTCAACACTCCCGTGGTCTTGCGGCGCCAGGACCCAAACCCGCCATCTCTTTCCAAAGAAATAGCGAGCTAAAGCATGCGCCTGTGACCCGATCCCACCCGGGCCGGGCGGAAACTCCGTGCAGTGGATTAGCAACCGCATGTTTCTCGCACCGCCTACCTGTAACCCAACGCCGCCATTGTAGAGCCGGCCTGTTGATAGACCGCAAGTCACCTGCTCAGCGGAAATAATTAACCAAGTCCCCAGCGATTCCCGTACGATATGAGCTTGGGCGATCGTCATCAGCTGGCTTTCGCCCCCCACTCACCTTCTCAAAACTCGCAGTCTCGATCATTCTTCTAACGATCTCGGCTGACACGTCACTCCCGAGAAATTTCAACACGTCAGTGACGACAATATTTTCACTGGCATGCATTTCTTCGTACTTAACTATTCTGAGGCGATTTGAATTATCCTTTGCTAGACTAAGCACATGATCATTGTAGGTTTGCCAAGCTATCGCCACATCCTCAACAAAATCATCATTCAATCGCCTATTAACAATTCTTCCTTTGCTGCCTCTTTCAAAATGATAAGCATATGATACGACAACGTCTCTCACGTCTCGCATCATGACGATAATCCTAGAGTGCGGAAACACCTCCAAAATCTTTATATGATCTTGGACAGTAGATTTATCTCCAGGTATTTTATTCCCTGCCATTCGCATCATCGCTTCAAGGATTAGTATCGTTTCCATGCGTATAAGATTTCGCTCACTAAGCCAAGTAATTCCGGATTTTTTCATCCACATAGAAAAACGAATATCTTTAATATAATCGTGAAGAGATTTTGTACCAAGATATTTTTGATCACCGGTGCCAAAATTGAAAAACTGACCTGCAGCATTGAAAAAATAACTACCATGGGCATTTAATAAATTCATCAGCCATTTTGTACCAGATTTGTCAAATCCTGTTATAAAAACTGGTGAAACATTTATCGACGTCGTCCCTGATCGAATTTGTCTTTGTTTCGCAAGTTCACGAATAATAAATCGCACAATCGTCTTAATTCTATTGACACAACGTTTTCCATGGTTTATTTTTTGCTCCTGCTATGACACAGTCCTTCGGTAATGCGGAACCACGCAACAGCATTTGAGTGGCTTTTCTGAGAGACTTCGTCAAACGGTACCAGGTCGAAGGTATTTGCCCTAATGCGACAATCATACGTAGCACTCTTTTCGCGGGATTCCCCGCGCATGTAAGCGTCGACGCGGTGGCCAATAGGAGCTTTTCTCGAGCGGCCGCTGGTCCAAAGAAGCGTAGGGCGAAATAGAAATCCCAAGCACTCGGCAGGCTGCGCTTCCAAATGCTCCGTTTACTTGCGGCCCGAGTTATGATTCTCGATTTGTGAGTGCGAAGCCCCCCTTTAGGTGCGTGGTGATGCAAGACGCAATTAGCGGCGTCCAAAATCAGGAGTGCACCGGACAGGTACAGCCGCATACCGAGGTCTCCGTCTGCTCGTTGGCCATGGTTGTAAGTGAGATCGAAAGGACCTGATGTTACGAGGCAAGCACGCCGGAGAAGGGAATTGCCGGCGGGAAAGACGCTGCTGAGCCGCGGGGGAGCCGAAGGGACACTTTCGACCCGCTGGCCCGGCTCAGTTACCACCCCGGACACCGCATCCGCTTGGTACGCCGTCGCTGTCCTCAGGTGTTGCTCGATAAGGTTTTCTGGCACTTCCACATCGTCATCGAGGAAGAGGACCCACTCGCCGCTGGCGTGGCGCAACCCTTCGTTGCGGGACGAGCACTGCCCTGGTTCATCTTGTTCAATCCACACCAGGGGAAGGGCGGGAAAGCGAGCCTGGAGATCCCGCCGTCGCCTCTCCTTCGGAGTCTGGTCCACCACGATAACCTGGTGCGGCACCACCGTCTGGCGGCTGAGCTGGTCCAATAACGTTTCCAGGTATGGATAGCGATCCAGGGTGGGGATGAGGACGCTAACTGTCGCCGGCCCCTGCGCCGCACCATCGGGCCGTTCCCGCCAGCGCCTCTTTGCGGGCGGCGGTTCGGGGTGGGCTGCCGCCGAGAGAAGCAAAGCAAAGGCCTGCCGCATTTCCGTCCACCGGCACCAACCCTTCTGCCAGGCGCGCAGCACAGCGTAGGCGGCCCACTTCCGCCCCGCGGCGGTGGCTGCCAGTCTCACCTCGTCCAGCCAAGGAAGGGGCAGGGTAGGCCGTGGCTCCCTGGCAGGAACGAGCGCTGGGGTGTGGCGAAGAATCACTCCCCCTTGTAGATATCTCAGGCCCAGCTCGAGACCTGCTGCTTCGAGGCTGTCGAACTCCCCCCGCAGCCAACCCATCTGCCGGAGTACCTCGGCCCTGAGCAGGCAGGCCCGCAGCGATAGACGCCAGGAGCTGGACTCGATGGCGGGATCCGCGTCCGCCCCCAACATCCACGTGGGCCAAATGAGGGACAACAGCTTCGGCAATCCAGCGAGCCCCAAGCCAAGGCCGGCGTGGAAGACGTCCCCCCTCCCGGTGACGAGCGCCCCGAGCCGGTCCAAGGGCGGTCGACCCAGCATAGCGTCCCACAGCAGCAGCCACTCGGTTTCGCCATCCGCCGCACACTCCGGCACCCGGCTCCACGCGGCGCACCACCCCAACCCCTGGTCCCCCTGGACCTCCCACGAGCGGAACTGGCCTTTCCTATCCCCCGTGATGACGTACCAAAGGCCTAAGCGGGAGAACTCGCCAGCGCCTTGCCGCTGCCCATGCTGTTGGAAGTCACTCACGGCGTGGGGGTAGAAGCCACCGAGCGGGCGAGAGCGCCGCTCGGATCGTAGATATCCAGCAGGTCCGTGACCACCGCCTCCACCGAGTGATAGCGGCGCACGTACTCGGGGCCCGCGGCGGCCAGCTGCTGCCGCCACTGGCGTTCGCCGATGAGTTTCTCCAAAGTGTCCGCTAAAGTCGCCGGTGTGGCCCTCACCAGCGGTAGGTCCGGGCGATGACGCAGCAAATCTTCGCGAAGGAAACAGACGGTGGGAATACCCATGCACATGGTTTCCACCGAGAACTTGCCATGCCAACCGTAAAGCAGCTGATCCACCGCGATATCGGCTTGGCGATACAGCTCCACCACCGCCGTATAGGGCATGTTTTCCACCAGCAGCAACTGCACATCCAGTCCGCGAGCACGCAGCTGATCGCACGCCTGAATCACGAACTCGGTCCCCTTTTTCCTGCGGTTGGTGGGTGCATGGAGAATCTTGATAGACCCCTCGCCCGGCGGGGGATCCCGGCGCGGCCAGCGATTCACGTCCACCACCTGGGGCGAAAGGATTGCATCGGGCACCACGTCCCAGAGATCTGGTTCGGAAATCAGGAGGGTGTCCGCCCATCGCCGCCACGAGCGAATCGCCTTGACCTGGGCTGGGCGGCTCTTGAGCCGTACGTGAGGGACGCCACCAGGCCCACTGGCGCTGGCTCTCGCGTCGTCGAAGGTGCCGATGTCTACCACGTCCAACCCGCGGAAGTGCACGATCACCCGCTTTCTGAGGGCACGTAGCAGCGGCAGGTCTAAGCGGTGGAAGCGCCACCAGTGCAGAAGGCTTACACCCCAGAAGAAATGAAACACGTCGTAGCTGGCCACGGCAAAGAAACCGAAAGCCCAGCGCGCTATCCCCCGCCGTATCCCGCCCTTTTCGGGCAGCACGTGTACGTCACAGCGAAAACGGCGAAAATCGTCGTTCACGGCGGCGGCAGTGGCTTGGACGCCGCGGGCGCGGAGAGCTTCGGCCAAGAGTTGCATCTGACCGCCAATTTCATGGCCGTAAATGAGGATCCGCGGCATGGCAGCGGCTGTCGGATTAATCATGGTGGCGTTTCTCGTTCACCATCCGGCGGTAGTGTTCGGTCATCGCCTGGGCGCATGCCTCCTGGTCGAAGCGGGCCGCGGCGATGCCCCGAGAGGCCTCCCCCATGCGTACCCGCAAGGCGGGATCATCAGCAAGGCGACACAGGGCTCCGACCACCCCCTCGACGTCGCCAAAAGGACGCAGAAAACCATTGACTGCCTCCTCCACGATCTCCCCCATCCCCTCGCACTGGTACGCCACCACGGGCAAACCGCACGCCGCCGCTTCCACCACGGCATTGGCGAGTCCCTCGGCCATGCTGGTGGACAGGTAGACATCGGCCTGGCGCAGCACCGCAGCTATCTGTGACTCCTCCAGATTCCCCGGAAACTGCACCCTCTGCCCCAACCCCAACCGCTCCGCGGCGTGGCGAAGGTAGATCCGCTCCTCCCCATCGCCGACGATCTGCAGCTGCACGTCTCCGCAACGCCCAGCCACACTTTTCAGGGCGAGCAGGGCATGGGAAAGATTCTTCCGCGCCACCAGCGCCCCCACCGTCACCAGGCGAAACCCTTCCTTTGCGGCACGGGGTTCGCCCGGCGAAAACCGGACCAAGTCGATCCCGTTGTAGTTCACGAAGATTCTCGCTGGGTGCACGCCCAACTCTTGGCACCGCTCAGCCAAGGAGCGAGAAACGCAGTGCAGGGAATCAGCCGCCGCCAAACACCGCGCCAGGTGCTGCCGATACTCTTCACCGCGATGCAGGTAAACGGTGACCTGACTGCCACGCACGCTGGCGATCAACGGGACAGCGAACACCTCAGCCACCGGCCGCCAGGCCGCGGCGGATCCTACCCACTGCACATGGATGAGGTCTGGGCGAGGTATCGTGAAGAGGTAGGCGTGCTTGGCCAAAAAGGAGAACCACCCGCGGGATTGGCCGTGCCCCCCTCGCAACAGGCGGCGAGCCCGCCGGGGTCGCCGTAGGCAACCCGCCACCAGGCGCAGCATCCCCCGCCGCGGGCTCCGGCTCTCACGATACCAGTGGACGCCAGCGTTGCTACCTGCTGGCACCTTTTCCCCGCCAGCGGCATAAACGGCAACGCCCAGTCGAGCCAAGGCATTGATGCGCCGCGCGATGAAGGTGGGTGGTGGGCTACCGGCGGCCGCCAGGAGGACTCTCAAGACCCTCACCTCTCCCGTTGCCGTTTGGCCCGGCCACGGCACCGTTGACACTTCCCCTGCGCCGGTGACCCAGACAAGTCTTCACCCCGTGCTGGGTGCCCCGGACCTGGGGACGGTATCCTTTTCTGGCGAGCACCTCCCCCGCATCGGAGCTCACCCGCCCCCGCCAAGGAAGTTCTTAATGGCCGTGGCCACCGCTTGGGCGGCGGGTTCCACCTCCACCCCCTGCTCCCCCAGCGGGCGCGGGGTGCTCCACCACGGCAGAGCCAGAGCAACGATCTTTTCAGGATCAACGCCCGCCAGCAGAACCCTGCGTTCCGCCACCAACTCCACCCACTCGCTCCGCTCCCGCAGCACCACGCACGGCGTACTGTGAAAAGCGGCCTCCTTTTGCAACCCGCCGGAATCCGTCAGGACCACCGCAGCGGCGCGCACCAGCGCTTGAGTGGTCAGGTAGCCGAGGGGCGGAACCACCTTCACGCCTGGGAGTCTGCAGCCCTCCATCAGCGCCGCCGTCCGTGGGTGGGCAGCCCAAATGATGGGTAGCCCAGCGCTGGCGAGCCGTCGCAGCGCCTCCACAATGCTCTCCCATCGCTCTTTGTCGTCGGTGTTCTCGGCGCGGTGGACGGTTACGAAGCCAAACCCCTGCCGTTCTACGCCAAAGCGCTGCAGCTCTTGGGGCACTGCCCGCTCCACGGCTTCTTGGTACTGTCCCAAGAGGTCCAGCATGACATCGCCGGTGCGCAGCACCCCCTGGGTAATGCCCTCCGCCGTTAAATTCTCCACCGCCGCTTGGGTGGGAGCGAGGAGTAACGTTGAAACGTGGTCGGTGACGACCCGGTTGATCTCCTCCGGCATGCGCCGATCGAACGACCGCAGCCCCGCCTCCACGTGCGCTACCGGGACATGGAGTTTCACCGCCGCCAAAGCCCCCGCCAAGGTGGAGTTGGTGTCGCCGTACACCACCACAAGGCGCGGTCGTTCCCGCACCAGGACCTCTTCGATCCGCGCCAGCATCCGGCCTGTCTGGGAACCGTGGCTCCCCGAGCCCACCTCCAGATCATAGGCAGGCCTCGGGAGGCGAAAACCCGCGAAGAAGCTCGCCGACATCTCCCAATCGTAGTGTTGACCGGTGTGGATCAGGATTTCCTCCACCCCGGCCGCTGCCAAGGCCGGCGTGACCGCCGCCGCCTTGACGAACTGCGGCCGCGCCCCGACCACGGTGGCGATGCGCGGCCGCCGCACGCCGTCCTCGTGGTCACTCACCAGAGCGCTCCAACCAGGGGTGCGGCCAGGTAGGGCGCTGCAAAGGCGCCGTGCGGATTCGGTAGAGCAGCTCGATGGAGGGGCGGGCTTCGGTGAGACCGAAACCCCGGCCAGCCAGCGTCTCCTCGTACACTCGCGTGTGCAAATCGGTAAACCCCTCACTGAACTCTACTTCCTCCCCATCCACGAGGAGCGAGCGGTAGGTGGTGCGGCCGCCCGGCTGGCAGGAAAAGGGCAGATCCTCCCGTTCCACCGACAAGAACCAGCGCACCTGCGCCCGCTCCAGCTCCAGAAAGCCGGCTACGCGTGCGCGTTCGCGTAGGTGGACCTCGGCGGCTCTTGCGTCGCCAAACAGCCAGATGAGAAGATCGAAAAAGTGCACGCCGATGTTGGCTGCTACGCCTCCCGAACGCTCCTCGTTGCCTTTCCACGAGACGTGGTACCAGGGGCCGCGGCTGGTGATATAGGTCAAGACCACCTCGTGTTTCTTCCCCGCGCCAGCAGTGCCAATTTTGTCCTTGAGCGCCAGCAGGGCTGGGTGCAAGCGTAGCTGTAGAACGGTCCAGATACGCCTGCCGCTCTCCTCCTCGATGCGCGCCAAGGCATCGAGGTTCCACGGGTTGATCACCAGTGGCTTTTCACACACAACATGGGCCTCGTTTCGCAGCGCCAAACGAATGTGAGCGTCGTGGAGAAAATTTGGGGAGCAGACCGAGACGTAGTGCACCCGATTCTCCTGCGGACCTCGGCGGAGCTTGTCCAGGTGCCGGTCGAAGCGCTCGATTTCTGGAAAAAAACGGACATCGAAAAAATAGCGATCCAAAACCCCGACGGCGTCGTGGGGATCGGCGGCGGCCACCAAAGTATGGCCGGTGTCGCGAATCGCTTTCATATGGCGCGGCGCTACGAAACCGGCGGCACCAATGAGGGCAAAGTTCATGGTCGCCGCTCCTGGGAGCGCGCCAGCTCTCTATAAACCGCTTTTCCGATTCGCAAGCTTTCCGGCAGGGGGGCCTCTTCGTCCACATCCAGACAGCGCAGCACCCCCAGCGCGACCTCGCGATACCTCAAGCCGCTTTCGGGGCAGCGGTACACCCCCGCCTCGTCCACCTCCCGCAGCGGCAACCCGTGGCGGCTCATCCACCCCCTGTGGCGGGCAGGGACACCGGCCATCAGGGCATAATCCGGTACATCCTTGGTCACCACCGCGCCCGCCGCAATAAAAGCGTAGCGGCCTATGGTAACGCCACACACGACGGTGGCGTTAGCGCCGATGGTGCAGCCGCGGCGCAGCAGCGTGCGCTCGTACAACGCGTGGCGGTTCACTTGGGAGCGAGGGTTGGTGACGTTGGTGAGAACGCAGGAGGGGCCCAAAAACACATCGTCCTCGATCACTGTGCCGGTATAAATGGAGACGTTATTCTGCACCTTTACTCCGTCCCCAATGACTACCCCCTCTCCGACGTAGCAGTTTTGCCCGAAGGAGCAGTTGCGGCCGATCTTGGCGCCGTTTTGGATATGACAAAAATGCCAAATCTTTGTGCCCTCGCCTATGCTGCATCCTTCGTCCACGTAGGCCGACTCGTGTTTGAAAAAGTTCATAGTTATACTCCAAGACGACTGATAAAGATCATGGAATTTAGAAAGAATTAGTTAACTAATATACCTTCTTTATATAATTGTGATTTCTAACATTAAATTGATTAGCAACAAATCGTGGTTGTAGTAAATGTTTACCAGTATTAAAGACAGTTCTAGTCCTCTGACGAAATGATTTTTTTTCAGATATGTCTTTTATTATGGCAAATAAAACTAAAGAAAGAAACCTATGAAAAATATTGCCTTTTAGCAATTTAGATTCCAATGAAACAAAGAATTTTCGTTTTTTTATTATCTTTAAAAGTTTTCCTCTAATATGTTTGTCATATACGCCGTATTTTACATCACGCTCGTAAATGGTAAGATAAACGCGCTCCCGTTCAAATTTCCACCACATTCGTTCCCAAACAGATAATTGATCGTTAATTAAGTAATTTCGTCTAGAACGTACCAAGGGCTCAGCAACAGCGACTACACCGCCGCTGAGCAAGGCCCGAAGCGACAAAACGCGGTCCTCCGCCAAACTATCTTTGGGTAGAGTGCCCCAAGTTTCCCACAGGTTTCGCGTCCACGCGGCCGTGGCGCCCGGCACACGACTGGTGCCGCGCCTGCAGTGTTCTAATGCGGAAAAGGTGGTGGGCGGTTCGACGATTCGTTCGATATCATGTTCCGCCGACACGAAACCAGAGCACAGGCCATCCGGCTGCCGTCGGTAGGCCAGCCAGGTGTCGACCAAAACGGCGGTACGGTGGGAAAACGATGTGTCGTCACCAGCGGCCATGATGAAAAGGTCACCCTGGGCACGGGGTAGGACATGGTTTAGGTGGTTAATGATCCCCAGATTTCGGTCATTGCGATTCAAGTGCACCGTGTGCGGACCGCTGTATTCTTGTACCAGGCACGTCATAATCTCGAAGGTGCCATCAGACGAACAGTCGTCACTCAGAATGATCTCCAGTGGCGAGTAGGTCTGTGCAAATGCTCCTTCCACCGCCTCGCGGATGAATTTTTCCTGGTTGTACGCGAAAAGTGCGAAGGTGATGAGCGGTCGGTCGTGGACTTCGATCATGGCTCGATGGCACTCCCCCGCTTGCGGCTGAAAAGATGCTGGGTTTTTTCCCAGAGCTGGGCGACGATGGGCATGTCCAAGCGGCGGCAGAGCTCCCGGTAGGACCACACCCCCACCCCCGCGACGAGTAGCGCTTCAACGGCCAATTGCCAAGGGCCGACCAGGTGAGCCTGTGCGGCCAGCGCCAGGGCGTACGCGGCGAGCCCCGCCAAGAGCGTGCAGCGGGCGCCCGTAGACCAGCGGAAGCCGGAGTAGCTGCGGACCGTCAGAAGGATCAAGGGCAAGTACCAAAGGTAGAGAACGGCAAAGCTCAGCGCCGCGCCCGTGAGGCCAGCGGCGCGCACCAACACGTAGAAAGCGCCGACGTAGACGAGATTGGTCACCGATTCGGTAATCACGAAGGCGGTACGGCGAGCCTGGGCGATCAACACGTAGCCCAAAGGCCAGCTGGCCACTTTCAGAAGAACGCCCAGGCACTGCCAGCGAAAGACCTCGATGGCCTGGTCGAAGCGGGAGCTATAAAGGAGGGGGATCACCAGAGGCGCCAGCACCACCAGCGCCGTAACCCCAGGGACGGCTGCAAGTAGGGCGATTTCGGTCTGTTCGTTCACCAGACGGTTGATTTCGGCGGGGTCGTCTTTTTTTTGCGCCAGGCGCGGCAGGTAATCGAGGCCCATGGCGTCCAACACGAACTTTACGTACGTGTGGGAGAGGGCGAAGGCGGCAAGAAACTGACCCACCGTTGCGAGGTCCGTGAAATGCACCAAGGTCGCCCGCAGGGCATTCTGCACTATCGGACCCTGCAGCCCGGTGAGCAGGAAAGCAGCCCCCAAACTAAACAGAGCAGCGGCTTCTCCTGCCACCTCCGGCCACGACAGTCGCTGGACGGGCACCCGCACCTGGCGGGCGTACCACCAGGAGGCGGCAAGGCCCACTGACGACGCCATGAGCATCGCCGGGGCGATACCGTGCAGCCCCCACACCCACACCAACGGCACCGCCAGCGCGGTCCCCACCACCGCCCCAAAGATGCGCAGGCGCGCCAGCTCTGAAATTCGGCGCAAGCCACGCAGCAGGGCGATCTGTCCCCCGTTCACGCTGGTGAACAGGAGTAGCGGCGCCAGCAGCCGCAGCAACCAGGCGTATTGGTCGGATCCCGTGGTCAACCGGGCAATCGGCTCGGCGCACAGGAGCACCGCCACCGTGCCCAACAAACCTGACAGCAGCGAGGTCCGCCGCAGGGTGTAGACGACGCGGGCGATGGCGCGAGGATCTTGGGCGGCGCTGGCGCTGGCCACTTGCCGCACGCCGCTGGAAGTGATCCCAAACCCTACGAGGGAGCTGATCAGGCCGGTGGCGGCAGTCAGGACGCCGAACAGCCCGATGCCCTCCGGCCCCACCCGTACGGCAATGACCTTGGACTTGACGAGGGAGACGGCCAGGGTGGTGAAGTTGGTAAACCCGGTGATGGCGGTGGCTCGCAGCGCTTGCCGGTAGCTGCGGCTTGCCAGTGCCCCTTGCTCCCCGGGGCCGTGCTGGGGACCGCTGGTTCCCAGCTCCAAGGAGCGCAGGTCGCTGGCAACGCCGCTTTCCAGGGGTTCCGGTAGACTGGTCGGCATAGGGCCTGTCAATTCAGATTTCGGCAGGCAGCGATCACCCTTTGCACCGCCAGCGCCCCTTGGCTTTCATCTACATGGGGGCCCAGGGGCAGGCTCAAGACGGTGCCCGACAGCTCGTCAGCGAGGGGAAACGCGCCGTCCTTGAATCCCGCGTCGGCGTACGCCCCCGACCGGTGGGGCGGGATGGGGTAGTGGATGAGCGTACCCACCCCCGCGGCCTCCAGGCGGCGCTGGAGCTCGTCGCGGCGGGGGTGGCGCACCACGAAGAGGTGCCAGCAGGGTGTGGCCCACTCCGGCACGAAGGGCAACACCAGGGCAGGCACCTCCCCCAGGCGGTCCATGTACGCGCGGGCTACGCGTTGCCGCCGCTGGTTCCAGTCATCCAAGTGTCTCAGCTTCACCCGCAGGAACGCTGCCTGCAAAGGATCGAGGCGGGAGTTGAACCCCTTCACCTCGTTGTGGTACTTCACCCGCGAACCGTAATTGCGCAACACTTGGACGCGGTCCGCCAGCTCTGCGTTGTCGGTGGTGACAGCACCGCCATCCCCGAAAGCTCCCAGGTTCTTGCCCGGGTAAAAACTCCACGCCGCCGCGTCCCCCAGCCCCCCGGTTCGCCGGCCCTTGTAGCGGGCACCGTGGGCCTGGGCTGCGTCTTCCAGGACTTTGAGGCCCCGCCGCCGGGCGATCTCCAGGATGGGGTCCATGTCCGCCGGTTGACCGTAGAGGTGTACGGGGATGACCGCCTTGGTGCGGGAGGTGATCGCCGCCTCCAGGCGAGCGGGGTCGAGGTTGTAGGTGCGGGGGTCGGGTTCCACCGGCACTGGCGTCGCTCCTGCGTACGAAACCGCAAGCCAAGTCGCGATATAGGTATTGGAAGGAACGATGACCTCGTCCCCTGAGCCAATTCCCCAGGCGCGCAGGACCAGGTGCAGCGCCTCCAGACCGTTGCCCACCCCCACGCAGTGGGCCGTGCCGCAGTACGCCGCCCACTCCTCCTCGAACGCCTCCACCTCCTCCCCCAAGATGTACCACCCTGATGCCATGACACGGTGGTAGGCAGCATCGAACTCATCTTTGAGCTCGCGGTACGCTGCCCCTACATCGAGAAAAGGAACAGCGGCGCTCATCCTTTACCCACAGCTTCCCTAGCACCTGTAACCCACGGCGACCAGGAACTGTTCGCCGTCGGGAATGTCGTCCTCGCCGTCGTAAGGGGCGGAGGCCAGCACCAGCGGCACCGCGTCAAGGCCACCTTTTCCCTTGTGGCAATCGCCGAGAAGACCCGGGAACTCAACGTGCTTCTTCTCCAAAGGTGGAAGAGGGCTTTTCTCCCTTTCAACCCAGGGCGACCTCCGGGGCGATGTACCCCGTAACCCGGGCTGGCACACCTTTGACAATAGCCAGGGGCGGCACGTCGCGGGTGACCAGCGCAGCGGCACCGACAACGGCCTGTTGGCCGATCTCCACAAAGGGAAGAATATTGGCGCCGGCTCCAACCGCGGCACCACGGCGGAAAATTGGCCCCCGTATTCGTGTCTCGTCAAACCCTTCTCGGCCCAGCCGGTTGTCGTTGGTGGTGACGACCAGCGCACTAATAAAGACTCCGTCTTCGATCAGCGTTTTACCTGTAATATGTGTCATGTCCATTATCTTCACGGAATTACCGACGGTAACGTCGTAGTTCAGTGTGACATATCTGGAAATTAACACGCGGTTGCCGACAATACAACCTTCGCGGATGGAGGCACCATCGCCAATCAGGCATTCCTCACCAATGGTTACACCTCGGTAGATCACAGCGTGGGGACCGATTTGCGTTCCTGCGCCGACGCGGGTTGATCCTAACTGACCGATGGCCCTCGCCGTCGCACCCGCACCTTTGGGAACGCGGCCCAAAACGGCGCCAGCGTGAACCTCCGCATCATCGAAAACAACCACCTCGTCATTGAGGACCGCGCATTCCCGTACGGTTACCTTATCCCCCAGGGTGGCGCCCAACACCCGCGCACCGCTCGCCACTGTACAAAACCGCCCCAGCCGAGCACCAGGCCCAAGGACGGCATAAGGTTCGACGCGGCTGTCATCACCGATGATCACATCGTTGGCGATGACTGCTTCCCGCGCCACATACGCGCGGGGAAATCTGGGATTTCGTTCTTTCATTTTGCTTCCTCACCCTTGAGCAACAGTTTCATTTTGCCTCCGCACCCTTGAGCAACAGTTGCCGGTTGCTGGGTCGCAATTTTCGCGTCGCCGAAACGATCTTGGCATTCGCCGTGATCAACGAAATAGCTACGCCAAGCAATCTTTCACGACGTCAGAGCGCTGCGGTGAGTGGCCAACATGACCAGAAACTCGTCGTACTCGCGGATATAGTCGTCGGCGTCGTAGGGGTCGGAGGCCAGCACCAGCAGCACCGCATCGGGGGAGAACTTGTACTGCACACCCCAAATCATGGGGGGCGTATACACTCCGACAGTAGGCGAACACAAGACAATCTCTTCCCGACGCTCACCATCGTCGACCACCAAGGCGCACTGTCCGGCGAGGCACACCAGAAACTGGTGCAGCGTCTTGTGGGCGTGCTCCCCGCGCACCTCCCGCGACGGGACACCATAGATGACGTAGTAACGGCGGGGTAGGAAGGGCAATGAAGAGGCGAACTCGCCGACGGAAAGGCACCCCCGCAAGTCCCGGATCTCTTTTTGGCGATAGACCTTCACACCCCGCACCCCGGTGTCGTACACCCCCTCACCCAGCGCCGCGTAGTCCGCCAAAGAAACCTGCGGCCTTCTGTGCGCTCCCACGTACCCCACAATGCGGGCGGGGACCCCAGCGACGATGGCGCGGTCGGGCACGTCCCGGGTGACCACCGCCCCCGCTCCCACCATGGCTTCCCGCCCGATGGTGAGCCCGGGGAGAATCGTGGCGTTGGCCCCGATGGACGCCCCCTGTCGCACCACCGTTTGGGGGTAGGGATCCAGGTAGTGCTTAGAGCGAGGAAACCGGTCGTTGGTGAAGGTGGCGTTGGGGCCCACGAAAACGTCGTCTTCAAGGGTGACGCCGTCCCACAGCTGCACGCCACACTTAATGGTGACCCGATCCCCAACCTTCACCTGGTTTTCGATAAATACGTGGTCGCAGATGTCGCAGTCTCGTCCGATAACCGCGCCGGCGAGGATATGAGCAAAGGCCCAGACTCGCGTTGAAGGTCCGATGGTGGCGCCTTTCTCAACAATTGCCTGGGGATGGATGAAGGTCTCGGTCATTGGCAAACCTGCTGACGTTCCACTCCCGGGGGAATCCTGACCACCACCGGCCCCAGCAACCCTGCTCCATAGATGAGCCGGCCGCGCCCACGCGAGGCCTGCCAGGTGACGGCGACCAAAGGCGCGACTTTTCCGAAATTCCAGTACACTCCCCGGACGCCAACAGCAGCCAATCTACCTTGGCCCGCAGGCCAGCGTGTCGGTACAGGCGGTCGAGCCAGAGGGGATAAGCCCCTTGATAAGCAATGTGGACTCGTACACCGTGGCGCAACTCTCATGTTCTATTGGCGGATTCAGCGCCTACTCGCATCTCTCGCCCCCCTGCCAGTGCACCCACCTGGGGTCCACCTTGTTTCGGTACCACGCCTCATAAAGGGCGCCTCTGTTTCGCCAGGTGAGCGGATCATACTTCCTACTGGGGCGATAACCTACGGCGCGGCGAAAACCAGAAAAGTCCCGCGGAGCACCATGGCCCCCGTGCGCCCTTTTGCGCCGTTGAGCCCGAGGCTGGCGGTCAGCCAAAAGCGCGCCGAAGATTCGAAACAAACGTCAATCGCTGCCTCCCCTGGCGAAGCTCCCGCAATCAGCCACCTTACAAGGTGGCGTGGACGACGGGACTGGCGAAGTTTTCGAGATCCTTGAGGTGGTTGTGGACGATGGTGGTGACAATCTGCTCGTCGATGTCGCGGTCGTTGTGCCCGCCGATGTTGTCAGAGCCCATGAGTCTTCGGTGGATAAGCACGTGAGTCCGACGAAGAGTTCCTCTTCGACAACAAGCTGGATCGATTCGGCCACGGAACCCGGCAGCTCCAAGTTTTTGAGGGGGGTGAGATGTTGCCCAAACCAACGCAAGCCTCACCCGCTCGCTACAGGTTGAGGACATCTGCTCCAAGCGCACCCAGTCCTCGACCGCGGGTTGCTGCTCCCGCCACAGACGGCGAATGGTGGCCACACAGCACCGCACGGTGGCGATTTCGGCGAGTACGATGTCCTCCTTGCACCGAATGGCCACCGGCTGGCCTCCCCGTGCAGCGCCTGCTCGATTGGGCGGCCCGCGCGCTTGTAGTCGAAGTACAAGCTGGGCATGTACATGCGGACCTGTTCAAAGGCCTGGCAGTCGTCGACGAGCAGCGGGATGCCGGTGTGCAGCACCTGCATGGCGACGATGTCTGCGGCGCGGCAAAGACCCAGAAGATCCACGGGCCGGCGCAGGATTTCGGGCAGCTCCCCACTCAGCCCGAGCCAGCTCGGCGCGTCCAGGTGCGAGGGAAACCTGACCGCCGGCAAGTCGCCATCGCTGTGTCCCTGCGAGGCGTCCGTTGGCGCCGAGCCCAAGGCGAGGGCGAATTCGATCCCCTCCAACACCACCCCCGCCCGCGACAAGTACGGGGAGAGGATAGCTCGACTCACCACGAACGGTCACCAGGGGCACCACCGGTCACCTGCGCTGCCAGGCACGCCACGTGCCCGCGCACCTCACTCACCCTGGCCGCCCGGTGGGCAGTAGCTACACTCCCACGCGTTCCTCGAGACGCAGTACACGGCTCCTCAGGTCCTGTACTTCGTGCTCCAGCGTCTGCAAACGTTGGTCCAGTCCACTGTAGGAGAGACGAATCTGCGCGCGCAGTTCAGTGAACTCGGCGCCCACTTCGGCACGGAAGCCGCGCAGCTCTTGCCGCAGCTCGGCCTGGCCCTCCGCGAGCCGGTTGACGTCGGCGCGCAGCTCGGCTTGGCCCTGCTTTAGCTCGTCGACGTCGGCCCGCAGCTCGGCTTGGCCCTTCTTGAGCTCGTCGATGTCGGCCCGCAGCTCGGCTTGGCCCTGCTTTAGCTCGTCGATGTCGGCCCGCAGCTCGGCTTGGCCCTGCTTTAGCTCGTCGACGTCGGCCCGCAGCTCGGCTTGGCCCTGCTTTAGCTCGTCGACGTCGGCCCGCAGCTCGGCTTGCCCTTGCTTCAGCTCGTCGACGTCGGCCCGCAGTTCTCCGACGGAGACCCTCAGCCACGCCACATCTGCCGAGACAATCTCCAACTGCTGGGAATGCCGGCGGACCTCACCCCCAAGCTGGTCGAGTTTCTCCTGCAGGAGGAGATGGCCATCGGCGAGAATCCGCACCTGCGAGGAAAAATCTTCCGCCAGTGCCTGCAGCAGACGCCGGTGCTCCACTGCCTGCTCGACGAGAAGCTCCCGCAGCGATTCTCTCTCCTCTGCTGTCATGCCCCCCTCAGGTAGAGGGAAATTCTACTAGACCCGCCCGTCCAACCACCCATGGGTCGTCGCCGCCGCCCCTCGCCGCGAAGTGGGGCACCGTCGCTTCCCCCTCCTTCCCAGGGGAGCCATGAACTTCTGCTACTCGGCATTCCCATGCCACGGCAGGAGAGCGTCACCAGGGCCTGCTTGCAGCCCTGGCAGCAAGGGCAAGTCGGCTTCTCAGCGTAGGCAAAAACGTTCGACGATAGCATAGGGTTGAGCTACACGCCCGTGCCCCGGCCGCTTTCAAGTGAGAGCCCTCCCCGGTGGAGGGCTGGCACCCACAAGGGCAACAACACCCGACCGAGACATGGTCCGCGGGCCCAGGTCAGAAGCGGGGAGCCGTGCTCAGACGCGGTAGTACCACCGGTACCAGTCCACAAAGGCGCGGATGCCATCCTCAATGGGCGTGGCCGGCCTGAAGCCCACGTCGCGCTCCAGGTCCGCCACGTCGGCGTACGTGGCCGGCACGTCGCCGGGCTGCATGGGCAAATACTTACGCTGCGCGCGACGGCCCAAAGCGTTTTCGATGGCGCCAATGAAGGCCTCCAACTCCACCGGGTTATTGTTGCCGATGTTGTAGAGGCGGTAGGGCGCCGGGCTGCTGCCGGGGTCGGGGGCGCTGCCGGTCCACCTGGCGTTGGGGGTGGCGGGCCGCTCCAGCACCCGCACCACACCCTCGACGATGTCGTCGATGTAGGTGAAGTCGCGCTGCATACGACCGTGGTTGTACACCTCGATGGGCTGGCCGTCGAGGATAGCGCGGGTGAACTTGAACAGCGCCATGTCCGGCCGGCCCCACGGCCCGTAGACGGTGAAGAAGCGCAGCCCGGTGCACGGCACCTCGTACAGATGGGCGTAGGTGTGGGCCATGAGCTCGTTGGCCTTTTTAGTGGCGGCGTACAGCGACACCGGGTGGTCGACGTTGTCGTGCACCGAGAACGGCATGGCGGTGTTGAGCCCGTACACCGAGGAGGACGATGCGAACACCAGGTGCTCCACCGGATGGTGCCGGCACCCTTCAAGGATGGTCATGAAACCCTGCACGTTGGCTTCGATGTACGCCCACGGGTTCTGCAAGGAGTAGCGCACGCCCGCCTGAGCCGCCAGGTGCACGACGCGGGCAATGCGCCCTTGGGCGAACAACTGCGCCATGCCTAGCCGGTCCGCCACGTCCAGCTTGACGAAGGTGAAGCCAGGGTACTGCTGCAGCTGCGCCAGCCGTGCATGCTTCAGGGCCGGGTCGTAGTAGTCGTTGAGATTGTCCACCCCGAGCACCGCCTGGCCGTGGGCCAGCAGGCGTCTGGCCAGGTGAAACCCGATGAAACCAGCGGCCCCGGTGATCAGCGTTGAGGCAGCCAACTCCACCTGTTCCTCTTACGCCTTCACCACGTTGGCCCGCCTCTGCCGGAACACGCCGCGGGTGTCCACGATGAGCGGCGCGTGGGTGGCCACCAGCTCCCAGTCCACCGCCGAGTGGTCGGTGGCGATGAGTACCGCGTCGACGCCGGCCAAGGTTTCCCGCTCCAGTGGCACCGACCGCATGGGGGGCAGGTTGGGCCAGGAGCGCATGCGCGGGGCCACGGGGATGTGAGGGTCGTGGTAGCTGACCGCGGCCCCGAGCTGGAGCAGATGTTCGATGAGCTCAAAGGCCGGACTTTCGCGGGGGTCGTCGATATCCTTTTTGTAGGCGATGCCCAGGATGAGCACCCGTGCCCCTTTGACCGCCCTGCCGCGCTCGTTGAGGGCCAGCAGCAGCTTTTCCACCACGTACTCGGGCATGCGCACGTTGACTTCCCCGGCCAGCTCGATAAACCGCGTATTGCACCGGTATTCCCGGGCTTTCCAGGACAAATAGAAAGGATCCAATGGAATGCAGTGACCACCCCAGCCGGGGCCTGGGTTGAAGCGCATGAACCCAAACGGCTTGGTGGCCGCGGCGTCCAGCACCTCCCAAATATCGATGCCCATGCGGTCGTACACCATCTTGAGCTCGTTGACCAGGGCGATGTTGACGGCGCGGAAGATATTCTCGGTGAGCTTGGCGGCCTCCGCGGCGCGCGCGGAAGAGACCCGCACCGTGCGGCTGATGACCTGGTCGTAGAGCGCCTGAGCCAGGTCGCCGGACACCGGATCCACCCCACCTACCACCTTGGGCGTGTTGGTGGTGCCGTACTCCTTGTTGCCCGGGTCTTCCCGCTCTGGCGAGAACGCTAGGAAGAACTGCTCGCCGCACGTCAGGCCGGTTTGCTCCAGGATCCCTCGTACCAGCTCGTCGGTGGTGCCCGGATAGGTGGTGGACTCCAGCACCACCAACTGGCCGGGACGCAGGCACGCCTGGATCTGGCGCGTGGCCCGTTCCACGAAGGTCATGTCCGGTTCCCGCTGGGGGGTCAGCGGGGTGGGCACGCAAATCAAGATGGCGTCAGGCTCGTCCAAGCGGGAAAAGTCGGTGGTGCCTTCAAACCGCCCCGAGCTGGCCATGCCGGCGACGCGGCCGCCGTCCAGGTGCTTGATGTACGACGCCCCCTGGGTCAACGCCCGGACTTTGGCCTCGTCGAGGTCGAAACCCAGGACCCGGTACCCTCCCTCGGTGAACGCCAGCGCTAGGGGGAGACCCACGTACCCTAAGCCGATGATGCCGATCAGTGCCGAGCGCTGCCGGATAGCAGCGTCCAGCCGGTGGGCGTTGGAGAGGGCAGCAGCCGTAGTGTCGGTCACGTTGAACCTCGTGGTACCAGATTGTGGAAGCAACGAGAGAACAAGCTCCCGCCGTTGGTTCGCCAGGCAAACCTAGTACTGCGAATAACTTGATTACCCGACACCCACTGCCCCCAGGCACCGGCTTCAGCGCTCATGGTCGCCTCGGTCCGATGGCGGTCGCGGTTTTCGGGGGCCTCATTGTAACACATCCAGGGCCCCAAAGAGTCCGGGCCTGGCTGCCCACAGGCAACACCCTGACACCACTGGCGCGGCACCGCCCAGCGCAGAAACCACGGTGGGGGCAAAAGAACCACCCCGGGCAACGGGTCAGTGTTCGTGCTCGTGTCCGCGCCGGTGTCCGTGGCGGTGTCCGTGGCCGGCATAGCGGCGGGCCTTGCTCTGGACCGCCCGGCCCCAGCCCCGCAGGCTAGGTGGAGGCGCTACCCACTCGAACACCCTGAAAGGCGGGCCCGTAGAACCACGCTTCGGTGCGGAGGCGGAGCGGGCCAGGATGGCCGCGCACCGAAGAACCAGGCTGCCAAGTGCGCAGTGGTGAGGGTGCAGCTTGGCCGCGCCCGCCGGCGTCGAAGGGGTGCCATGGCCCACCCCCGATACCCATCGCGTCTTGGTCCCCCGGGGAGGATAGCAAAGAGGCCGGCGCACGCCGGCCTCGGGAGTGCCAATGGAGCTCAAGCTAGCGTGGCGGCGACGGCGACGCCGGCTTGGGGTCAATGGGCCGAATGACCGGACGGGGCCCCCGGGATTGGGAGCTGGCGTCGGAGGCCGCTCCGCCGACCAAGGCCAAGGGCTGAATCGTCTCTAGGCGTGGCGAACCGCTGGCTACCAAGTTGGCCTGGCGGCAGAACGAATCGTGGGCGAAGGTCCCGTCCACGCGCAGGCGCGCCAACAAACCGTCGCAGGTGAAGCCGCGCAACGGCGCGTTCGCCTGCGCGGCGGTCGTCTCGCCGATGACGAGATTGTTGGCATAGCGCTTCTCCTCGCCGGATAGCGTCGTGGTGCAAGAGGGCGCCACGGCCACTCGCTTCGTCTCGGCACGGAATTCGCGCCCGTCGGCATCACGGACCGCGGCGATCACCTCCACCCCCGTGACGCTCGCTTCCGGACGGGGGAGTGTGGCCCAGTACGAACCGTTCCCGTTGGACCGCATTTCGAGAAAGTACAGATCGGCAGCGTCCTGGGCCTTGAAATAGACGCGCACCGACGACCACGGGCCGCTCGGGGTCACCCGCAGTGACACCGGCACATTGGCGCCCCGCGCGGAACACGAGGGAATCTGGACCGTGATCGTGGGTTCGGCGGCCATAGCGCACGTCCCAAAGCCCGCGACCAGAGCGAGGGTTATCGCTGGTAAGACTCCACCAACCTGGGAAGGCGGTTGGAAGGGCATACGATTGACCTCCTACTGTGCGAGGATACTCGGTCTCCCCTCCTGTGTCAAGTACAACGAGCAGGCGTCGCCGGTCGCTGGGGGCCTAGGCGGAGTGGGCGGCTCCCGCGGACCCCCCAGAACCGGAGGCGGAGATGGGCCCGTTGCCGGCCCAAAACTCTCCCCCTTCGCGTCCTACGGCGGGCTTAGGATCTTGGCCTCGTAGGCGTCCACGTATTGGGTGTGCTTGATGCGGGGCAGTGCCCGGCGCAGAACGGCGGCCGCCCGCGCCCGGTCGCCGGCCTCGTACAACGATACGGCCCAGTAGAACAGCAGCAGAGGTTGTTCCTCGCCCGGATCGCCGGCCCGGTCGAAGTAGGCTACCGCTTCCAACCAGCGGGCCAGGCGATAGGCCGCTTCGGCCGCGACCAGCTGGGCCTCGCGCCAGGAGGGTCTGGTATCCGCAAGGCTGCGGGCGCGTTCGTATGACTCCACCACTCGCCCCTCAGCAAGCAAGCTTTGGGCGCGCCTGAGCTCCTCAGCTTCGCCTGAGGTTGGCAGCGGTGAAACCCGCGCCGTGCCGCCAGTTTCTACGCCCGGAGTGGGCGTGGCAGCCCGGCTCGTCGTCCGTGGCGCCGCCAGGTGGGCGAATCCCGCGCTGACGGCGATGGTCGAGGCGGGCAGCAACCTCAGGACGAGCTGTTCGAACTCGCCGCGCACGGCGCCGGCGATGGGCGCCTTGCTGTAGGCGCCAAACCTCTCTTCCACCTCCACCAGCCGGCGAAAGGTCTCGGCAAAGGCGTCGCGCTCGCCGGCGGCGCCCTGGGCTAGGCCCAAACGCACCAGCCCGTCGGCCAGACGCTCTGGTTCCTCCAATAGGCCGAAGCAGGCCAGGCGCAGCGTACGGACCGCGGCGGCGAAGTCGCGCCGGTTGTACTGATCGGTGCCCTTGGCGAGGAGATTTTCGTAGAACGGGTCGGCGCCCACCGCCCCCGACCCCGCCAGCGGCAGGCTGATCACCAGGGAAGCTACCATGAGGAACTCCACCACGCGGCGAGAAGCGGCTCGATGAGGCTTCATGGCAGCGCATGATGACACAGGGCGGCGCGGCCGCCAAGGGGGCGTTGTCACCCCAGAGGTCGATCGGCAAGCACGGCGGCGGGGTTCGTTACCAGCAGCAGTGTGGCGATCTCTTCCCCCCAGCGGCGGCTGATCTCGGCGCGTGCCCGCTCCAGGAGGGGGGGGCGGCGGAGAGGATCGTGGGCGTCACTGGCCACGAAGTGGACGCATCCGTGATCCAGCAGGAAGCGAGAGCAGCGCTGAGCGCGCAGGCCGAAATCGCCGGTGATGCTCATGGCGGTGAGCTGCACTAAAGCGCCGGCGTCTGCCAGTCTGAGAATCAGGGTTGGATCCTCCGCCCACGGCGCCACGCGCTCCGGGTGCGCCAGCACCGGCCTCCAGCCGCCGATCGCCAGCTCGTGCACGGTCTCCCGGGCGTTGCCCACGGCGTGGGGCGGAAACTCCAGCAGCAGGTAGCGCGACTCGGCCAGGGCAAGCACCGCGCCGGCGTCCACGTCGTCCAGCAGGGTCGAATCCACGTAGAGCTCGGCGCCCAGCTCCAGTCGCAGCGCGTCGCCGGCGGCCGTCTTAAAGTTCGCGAAACGCTCGCGCAGGTCGCGGGTGTCATCGTTGGGCCAGCGCGGGTGGCGCTGGTGGGGGGTGATGATCATCGCCGTCGTGCCGCCCCCAGCCGCGGCCCCGTGCATGGCCAGCGATTCCCGCTCCGTCTCGGCGCCGTCGTCCACGCCGGGCAGGAGGTGGGCGTGCAGGTCGATCATCCCGCCTTGGCCGCCGGCGCCTCGGCCCGGCTTGAAGCGTCCTCGATGTACGCCTTGTAGCCGCGGTGATACGCCTTGCCGTACCGGCCTTCCGCCGCCCGCTCCCGGTTGAGGACGGCCCCCAGCACCCGGGCATCCACCAGCGCAAGCTTGCCCAGGCACTCTTTGGCGTCAGCGCGGTTGACAATGCCAGCGCCAACGCACAGCACGACGCCATCGGCCACGCGGCTCAGCACGGTGGCATCGGTCACCGGCAGCACCGGCGGCGAGTCAATAATGACGAAGTCGAACCTCTGACGCGCCAGGGCGAAGAAGTCGTGCGCCCGGGTTGACGCGAGGAGCTCCGACGGGTTGGGTGGAATCGGACCCGAGGGGGTCAGGTACAGGTTAGGCACCGAACTGCGCAGGAACACCTCGGCAGGCTCCGCCTGGCCAGTGATGAAGCTCACCAGACCCGAGCGATTGGAAACCTTGAAGATCTCGTGCTGGCGGGGGCGACGCAGATCACCATCCACCAGCAGTACGTGTTTGCCCAGCTGCGCCAGCACCACGGCCAGATTGCCGGAGGTGGCGGTCTTCCCCTCGCCCACCGTGGTCGAGGTCACCAACACCACCTTCAGTGACTCCGCCGACGACAATAGCAACGACGTGCGCAACCCTCGGAACGCCTCCGAGACCTGCATGCGCGGGTGGGTGAGACACACCAGCTCGATGTTGACCTGCTCCACCGCGGGCTGCTGTTTGCTGCCGCGTTGGCGCCTGCCCGACCCGTAGCCGTAGTAGCCGTAGCCATACCCGTAGCCGTAGTAGCCGTAGCCGCGTCCCGCGGCCGAGATGTCCGGAATGACCCCCAGCACCGGCAACCCGAGGACGCGCTCCACGTCGTCGGGGCGCTTGAGGGTGCGATCCAAGAAGTGAAGACCGTACGCCAGACCCAGGCCGGCCAACAGGCCGAGGGTGACGCCCAGCCCCACGTGCCGCGGCAGCGACGGCCGAAACGGGCTGCCGGGCGGCAGCGCGCGGTCCACCACGACCACGTTGGACTCTCGCGAGCCCTGCATGCGCGACGCCACCTCGGTTTGGGACTGCTTGCGCAGCAGTTCGTCCAGCAGAGTGCGCCGGGTTTGTACCTCCACCTTGAGGTTGTTGTAGGCCACCGCCGCCGAGTTCAGCTCCAGCGCCTGACCCTTCTGGCGGGTCAGCTCCTCCCTCAACGACTGCTCGCGGCGCAGCGCCGTCTCGTACTCGGTACGCGCCCCCCGCACCGTCTCGTCGTAGGCGGCGTTGAGGTTCTGCCGGGCCTTCTCGATCTGCTCCTTGAGGCTCTGCATGGCCGGCCACTCGGGTTTGTAGGTGGCCAACTTGGAGGCGTACTCCCGCTCCAGCCGCAGCACCTCCGAGCGCAGGCTAGCCACCAGGCCGCCGGCCACCGATTCGGGTACCGCGTCCCGGGGGGAATTGACCAGTTGTTGGTAGCGCGCTTCCTTATTGATGCGGTCCGAAACGGCACTGATGTAATCCTTGTTAAGCGCCTCCAATCGCTGCAGGGCCACGTTGGAGGCCGGGTCCAGCGCCACGATATCGGTGGCGCTGCGGCTATAGGCTTGGAGTTCTGCCTCCTTGTCGGCGATCTCCCGCTTGATCGACTCGATCTGCGAATTCAAGAACGACGAAGCCTTCTCCACCGAAATGCCGCGCATCTCGATGCCCCAGTCGATGTACGCTTCGGCCACCCCGTTGGCGATGCGCGCCGCCAACTCCGGCGAGGGCGACACGTAGGAAATCTCCACCAGCCGCGTGTCCTTGACCGGGCGCACAGTCAATCCGCTCTGGATGCGCCCGGCCAGCCTGGCCAGCTCCAGAGCGTCCAGGGACGAGGCCCCGCCACCGGCTGTCGAAGAGAAGAGGGCGGCGCGCTGCGGGTTGAAGACGGGATCCTCGGCGAGGCGCAGCCGCTGCACCACCCGCTCGGCCATGCCGCGGCTGCGGATCAGCTCAAACTGCGTAGGGTAAAAGGACTGCGCGTCCCAGTACGATTCGACGCCGATGATGTCCTCCACCCGCACAGGGCCAGCCATACGCCGCTCCACCTGCAACACGGTGGTGGCGCGGTACGACTTGGGGGTGGTGGCGTAAATGACCAACGAGGCCGCCAGGACCACCATTGCCACCGCCGCGATGAGCCGCCGGTGCCGTTTCAGCGGCTCGACAAGCTGTTGAACGTCAAACTCGCTCTCCGGCTCGGCCGGAGCGAAGAGGGGTTCCTGCGGATCGAGGAGAGGTGCGCGTGCCATCAGAAAAACGACTCCTTGACGACGATAATGTCGCCGGCCTGCAGTTCCACATCCGGCTCCTTGCCGGACAGAATGCGGCGGTAATCCACCTGCAGCTCCATGTCCCTGCCGGAGCGATCACGGCGCTTGATGGTGAGCTTTCTGGAAGCCCGGTCGGTCAAACCCCCAGCCCGGGCAATGGCGGACAGGACGGTGATGCGCTGGGTGCTCTGAAAGCTTACCGCCCCGGGGTTGCGCACCTGGCCAAGGCAGAACACCGTCACCTCGACGCGCGCCGGAACGTTGATGAGATCGTTGGAGAAAATGGGGATGTTGGCGTCCGGGTCGGCGTTGACGATGAGATCGTCGACGCGGATGGCGATCTGATCGGACAAACCGTTGTCTGCCCGGCGCAGCACGTAAATCATCTCCCCGCGGTTTTCCGTCAGGCCCCCGGCGGCGGAGATCGCCTCCAGCAGCGTCCAGCGCCCGGAAAACGCCAGGTTGCCGGGGTTGCGCACCGCGCCCATGACGGTGATGGGGCGCGAACGAAACTCCTTGATGAACACGCTCACCGAGGCGCGCTGCACGTAGCGGGACTCCAGCAGCGCCTTGAGGCGATCGGCCAGCTCGCCGTCGGTGAGGCCTGCCACCGGCACGTCGCCGATCAGGGGGAGGTTGATGGCGCCCTCGTCGGACACCCGGCGCTCGATGTTGAGTTCGGGCACCTCGAACACCTTGATCTCCAAGAGGTCCTTGGGGCCAATGCGGTACCCCGGCAAAGGCGCGGTCTGGGCGGCGACCCAACTGGTGCCGACGACCATCACCAAGGCCAGGCCAGCTCCCAACCAGGCTAGCCCCGGCCGGCGACCCCGGCGCCCCGGCCTCGAAAGAGCACTTTCCATCGGTCGTCTCCTTACCACGTCACCGCCGAGCCGAAACCGAACTCGAGGCCGGCGGTGAAGCGGTTGTAGTTACGCACGTTGCGCCCCTCCACATCGTCGTAGTTCTGACGTTCCCAATGCAGCGCCAGACTGCTGCGCCGCCACAGGCTCATGTTCGCCGTCGCCCCGTAGACCCGTCTATCCTCATCGGGGCGACTGCCGCCGACAAACGTGTGCGAACCCCTCTCACCGAACACCGATGCCTTGGCGCGCCATCCAAAGGCAAACTGCAGGCCGGCGCCCTTCGTCTCCACAGTGTAGTAGTCCAAGCCTCCGAAGGTGAACGCCAGCAACTTCCGAGTGTACAGACTCACGCCCGAGTTGTGTCCCAGCTTCCACTGCACTTGCGCCCTCCCGGTGCGCCCTTCGAACGGCGAGAACGCCGAGCCGGCGCTGGGTTTCAAATCGTACTTCGACACGTCGGCGTTCAAGGTCAGCCGTCGGCCCGTAAACTGGAGGCCAAGGGTGGGGGCGCTGCCAGAGTTGGAGCGATTGAAATCGGTCAGCACGAAATCGTTTTGCGATCGGCGCGACCCCAGGCTAAGGGACAGCTGCTCCTGGAAACGGTATCGAAGTCCCACTGTAGTCGCGCGCTCGTCGCGGTCCAGGGAGCGCAGGCGTGGCAGTGGCGCCCCTGCCAAGTCCTCATCCCGGTACCGCCAGTGCGTCTCCTCGGCGGTCGCGTAAATGAACAGCCGGCGCAGTAAACGCAGCTCGGCACCCAAGGAAACTCCCTCCCGGCGCACATCGATGGGCACCTCGTTTTCGAAGCCGATGTACCACGGTTCGGAGGCCCGGAAGCCCTTCAGATCCAGTGACAACCGGCCCAGATCAGCAAACGCGCCGACCCCGTAGCGGCCGTTGAGGCGGCTTCGCTTGTTTCGCTCTCGCCACCAGGAGTACTCAGGAAGCGCATAACCGGCCAGCAAGACGCCTTGGCGCAGAGGCAGGAAGGCGGTGACACCAGCCCCCGCCGACGCCGTCACGTCCGACTGCTTGCCCTCTTGCCACGGCTCGAGATCATCATGGTAGGTGAGTTTACCCAACCCCACCCAAGGCTCGAGGCGAAGCGGTCCGAGGGTCCAGCGCGCCTGCTCCATGGCCTTTTGAAGCCGCTCTTTGGTGGACTCCTCCCCCGGGGCGAGACTGCCCGGCGCGGCGTACTGGGTAAACTGCGCCCACGCCGCGGAAGCGGTGGTCACAACGGCGATCACGCCGGCGAGTAACAACTTGGCAGGCATATAATCTTCCCCAATGGCCAACTGCCGCAGTCTCGATCAACGGCGCAGTAGTATACACCTTATCGCCTGGATCCTCGCCGCTGTGGTGCTCTGGGCTCCTCTGCCCTTTGCCAGCATTCGTGAAAAGCACCAGATGCTGCTGCTGCTGGCCGCCTTCGGCACGCTGGCGGTGGCGGCATTGGCGGCGCGCCGAAGGGGCGACGTGGGCGCCCACGCTCTCCTGCCCGCCGCCGCCCTCGCCGGCGTAGCGGGGATCGGTGCCTTGCAGCTGCTGCTGCCGCCGACAGGAGCACTGGCCGCCGTGCACTGGCTCACTGAGGACCTCGCCCCCTCCCCTGGTGAGCTGGCGCAGACCGCCGGCCGCGCGCTGGCGCCGTTGGCGGTTTGGTGGTCGGCGGCGGCGTGGCTGGGAGCGGCGGCGTTGCTGGTGGCGGCCGCTACCGCGGGCCGCCGGCGGGCCAACCGCCGGGCGCTGGGCGCCGCCCTGGTGGGGGGCGCCCTGTTCCAAGTGATCTTCGGCGCCCAGCACCTGGCGCGACGCTCCACCACCATCTGGGGCCAGGAGGTCCCCAACACCCCCGACCGCCTGCGCGGTACCTTCGTCAACCCGGACCACTGCGCCACCTTTTTGCTGCTCGGCCTGGCCGCGGCGTTCGCCTGGGGGTGGTGGGCACTGCGGCGGGCCCGGCAGGTGGAGGCCCCTGAACGCAAGGTGCTGCTGGTGGCGCCGGCGGCTTTGGCGTGGTTGGCGCTGTTTGCCGGACTGGCCTTCACGGGCTCCCGCTCGGCCCTCGCCGCTGGCCTGGCCACCACCGCTCTCCAGGGGGTGCTGGCGGCGGTGGCGGCGCGCCGCTGGCACCTGTCGGTCTCCGGCGTGCTGGTGGCCGCCGTGGGGGTCGGTTTCGTCGCCGTGCTGGGGCTCCAGCAGGGGTTAGGGCGGTGGCTCGCCACCTCACCCTTCGAGGTGGCATGGAACGTCCGCCTCACGGTGTACGAACACAGCTTCGAACTCTGGCAGCGCGCCCCTTGGTTGGGATTTGGACTCGGCTCGTTCCGGGACGCTTTTCCGCTGGTGAGCCCGCCGGGGCTGGGAGCCTCTTTCTGGGACGCGCACAACCAGTACCTCCAGTTGTTGGTCACCGGCGGCCTGGCTGCCTGCGCCTTGGTGGCCACTAGCGCCGTGTTAATCCTCGCCCGCTTGTCCCGGGTGCTGCGCCACGGCGCCCGCAGCGAGGACCGCGCCGCCGCCCTGGCCGGCCTGGGCGCCATCGCCGCTATGGCGATCCACTCCTTTTTCGACTTCGGCCTGTCCATGCCGGCCAACGCCGTGGCCTTGGTCACCCTCGTCGGCGCTGCCCTGGGAGTTTCAACGGAGCGGCAGGAGTGAAGACCCCCACCCCTCACCACGGGACACGCGCCCTGCTCGCCGCGGGGCGCAGCAGCGAACCTTTGCACCACGGAAAGCGTTGGAAGGTCCCAAGAGGAGACACCGATGCCGCGGAAAAAGCTGACCTTCGCCCCGCTGGCCGCCCTGGCGATACTGTTGGCCGGCTGCCAGCGACCGCCCGCCGAACCCGCCACGTACCACGATACCCGCAGCTTTCCCGCCGCGGAAGGAAAGCTGGTACGCCTCCACGTGTCCTCCCTGGATCCCGAGATTGTAGTGGCGGCCGGCGACCACATCACGGTGGAGGTAAGGCTATCGGCCCAGGCCTCCTCTGGTGCGGCCGCGGCCCGCTGGGTGGAACGTCATACGCCCCAGATCGACGACTCGCCGGCGGCATTGGAGATCCGGGCGGCACGCCGCTGGGGGACCTTGATGGTGGGCTTCCTGCGCACTACCGCCCATCTCCGGGTCGTCCTGCCCCCCTCCTGCCGGCTGGAGATCACGACCTCCTCGGGAGACGTGAGCATCGACGGCACCGAAACGCTCAACGCGCCCGTGCGCATCACCACCACCTCCGGCGACGTATCAGTGCGCGGCGGCGTGCGCTCTCTGGAGGTGCGGACGACGTCGGGGGATCTCCAAGCTACCGGCCAGGAGTTGGAGCAGCTGCAGCTGCGCTCCACCTCGGGTGACGCCACAGTACGCGCCCCGCTGCGCGCCGTGCTGGCGGATGCCACCTCCGGCGACCTGCGCTTGGAAGGGTTACGCGGCGATCTCTCCGCGCATTCCACCAGCGGCGACGTTCGTGCCGCATGGGCGGATTTGCCGGCGGGTGCCTCGATTCGGGCGGAAACCACCTCTGGCGACGTGCGTCTGCGACTCCCATCCCTGGCCGGCGTGACCGGAGAACTGCGCACACGAACCGGCACCGTGCGTACTAAGGCGCCGGGACGCTGGGAGCGCAGGGACCGCCACCTCGTGCTCATCCCTTCACCCCACGGTGCGCCGCCGCCCGAGGAGGCACCGGGCGGCGCGAAAGTGACCGTGGACGTCTCGACCCGCTCCGGCGACATTTCCCTGCGCTCCACGTAGACCCGCAGCCGCTCACCGGTGAGCGACCCCTCAACGGTCACCGTCGCGGCCGCGGGTCACCGCCACGCACCCGTACCTGGAGCGCAGGCCCCCGGGGCCCGCTCTTCCGAGCCGTGGAGCCCACCACCCCGGACCCCGTTGTCCGGTTTTTCGTATAGCATTCGGTATCATGAACGCCCGTCGCTACCCGTCGAGCGACTCGTCGCGTTTTCTGCTCCCCGCCGGGGGGTGGCAACGCCTGCGCCAACGTCCCGGCCGCAGCGCCGTGCTCTTGCTGCTGGGTGTATTGGTCGCCGTCGCCGCGCTGGTCGCCGCACTGCGTTACATCGCCGCGTTCCAGCGGTTGGACTTCGAGGCGACGGCGGCGGCCGGCGGCTGCCTGGTGATCGGCGTGGAGCCCCGCTCCGGCGCGTCGCGCGCCGGGATCGCCTGGGGCGATTTGATCACCGCCGTAGATGCCAACCCGGTGACTTCGGTGCAGGACTTGCAGCGTGCCGTGTACTCCCGGCGCGTCGCCGTTTTGACCATCGAGCGCGGCGGCCAGGTGCTGGACCTCGCCTACTACCCGCCGCCGGCCCGGGTGGACGTGCGCTACCTGCTGGTGGCTTTCGCCGCCATGTTCACGTTGGTCGTAGCAGTGCTGGTGTACATCTCCAACCCGGTGGAGCACGCCGCACGGTTCCTTGCCCTAGCCGAGGCGCTTCTGGTCGCCGTGGCCATCCCCCTGCCCCATCGACCCGACGTGGGATGGCAGGCTTTACTGCTGGTGCGTGACCTGGGCCGGCTGGCACTGCCGCCGCTGCTGGTCACCTTCTTTGCCACGTTCCCCTCCCCAACCCTAGCGTGGCCGTGGCAGCTGGCGGCGTTTGTGCCGTCGCTGGCGGTGGGACTGGGCCGGGTGGGACTGGCAGCCGGTGTCTTACCACCGGTGGTGGGCAACGTGCTCCTACCCGAGGCCTTGGACGGAGCCACCGTTCTCCTGGTGGTCGCCGGGGTCATCGGGGCGGCCCTGCTGGGCACCGGCGCCTACGTGCGCAGCCGCGATGATCCCACGCGGCGGCGGCAGGTGGAGTGGGTTGCCCTGGGGGCTGCGGCCGGTTTCACGCCGTACCTCGTGTTGTCGCTCATTCCCCAGCTGGCCGGCGCCGAGCTGGAAGTGCTCACTTGGATCTCGCTGCTCCCCCTCGCCCTGGTGCCCCTGGGGGTGGCGTCGTCGCTGCTGGAGTTCCGCCTCTGGGACTTGGAGGAGATCTCCCGCCAGGTGGTGGCCACGGGGGCTGCGGTGCTCCTCGGTGGGGTCAGCTTCGCCTTGCTCAACTACGCCATCACCAGCTTCGGGTTCGAATTGGGTAACTGGCGCAACCTGGTGGCGGTGGCGGGGGGCATCTTGCTGGTGGCACTGGCGCTGCCGGCGCGGCGGGCGCTGCTGGCGCTGCTGGAGCGACTGCAGTACCGGGAGCGACTGGCGGCTCGGCGAGCGCTCACCACCTTCGCCCAGGAGGCCGCCGGCCACCGCGATCCCAAGGCGCTGTTCGCCCGGTTGTCTAGCTTGTTGCAGCAAGCCTTGGCCGTCGAGCCGGTGGTGACGTACATCGCACGCTCTGGCAACCTCTACCCCTCGCCGGGCAGGCCGGGTCTGCCGGTTCTCTCGCCGGCCCAGATCCACGGTCCCTTTCCCACCGACGCCGAGCAACCCCTTAAAGATGCAGGGGTTTGGCACCGCTTCCCCCTGGAGCGCGATGAGCGGGTGGTGGGGATCCTCTACTGCGGCCGCCGACCTGGGGGCATCCCCCTCGGCCACGGCGAACGCCGGCTGGTCTCGGCGCTCGCCGCGCAGGCCGCCCTGGCGCTGGAAAACGCGCTGCTGCTGGAGGACCTGCGCCGTCAAGTGGAGGAGCACCGCCTGCTGGAGGGGTACTTGGAGCGCATCTTCGAATCCTCCGCCGCCGCGCTCATCGTCTGCGACGCCCACGGAGCCGTGCTGCGCGCCAACCAGCGGGCATCGACGCTGCTGGGCCTCACCGGCACCGGCGGACTGGCCGGTCGAACGCTCAGCGACCTCATGGAGCTCCCCGCCGAATGGCGCGCCCAGATCCCGGCCTCGGCCTCCGGGGTGCCCGTGCGCCTGGTCTCCGCGGGTACGGTGCGGGAGGGGCTTATCTCCACGTCGGTGCTGGAGGTGGAGCCGGGCCGTTTTGACGGGCGCGTCGTCGCCATCGAAGACATCTCCGAACAGCTGCGCCTCGAGCAGCGTCTGGCGCAGCAGGAGCGACTCGCCGCCCTGGGCCGCCTGGCGGCCGGACTGGCCCACGAGATCAACACGCCGGTGACTGGTATCGCCTCCTATGCTCAGCTCCTGCGCGACCTCACCCCGGCCACCGACCCCCGCTCGCCGCTGTTGGAAAAACTGGAAGAGCAGTCCTTTCGCGTGGCACGGATCGTTTCCAACCTGCTCACCCTGGCGCGCCCTAGCGGCATCGAGCGCCAGACCGTGAACCTTTCCACGCTGGCCCGCGAGGAAGCCAGCCAAATCTCCTTCGAAGCGGAGAGTCACGGCGTCCGCGTGATCTGTGAGGAGGGGGAGGGGATCACCGTCGAGGGCAACCGGGTGCAGCTCCAACTGGTGATTCACAACGTCCTGCGTAACGCCGTGCAGGCCACTCCCCCCGGCGGCGAGGTGCTGCTGCGGGTCGAACGGAACAACCACGAGGTGATCCTCGAAGTGGCCGACACCGGCCCCGGCATACCCGCCGAGCTGGGGGACAGGATCTTCGAGCCCTTCGTCACCACCAAGGAGGGACGCGGCGGCACCGGACTGGGGCTGGCCATCTCTCACGACATCGTGCGCGCCCACGGCGGCACCATGTACGCAGAATCTCAGCAGGGACAGGGCACCGTGGTGCGGGTCCAGCTGCCCGCCACAGGAGGAGGCCGATGAGGATTCTCATCGTGGACGACGAGCCAGTTATGCAGGATGTCTTGGGCACCCTGCTGCGCCGCGAGGGCTTCCAGGTGACGCAGGCGATGACCGCAGCCGATGCCCTCAAGCAGGTGGACGACCACGAGTTCGATTTGGTGTTGCTGGACCTCATGCTTCCCGATCGTCCGGGCTTGGAGGTTCTCAAGGAGCTCAAAGGCCGCGACCCCGAGGTGGTGGTCGTGGTCATCACGGCGTTTTCCTCGGTGGAGACGGCCATCGTCGCCATGCGCGAGGGAGCTTTCCACTACATCCCCAAACCGTTCAAGAACCAAGAAGTCGTCCTCACGGTACGCAAGGGGCTGGAGCAGCGCCGACTGCGCACCGAAAACCGCGCCTTGCGACAACGCCTGGCGGGGCTGGAGAACCTCATTTGGCGCAGCCCGGCCATGGAGCGAGTGGTGGAGTTGGTGCGGCGCGCCGCACCCTCCCGCTCCAACATTCTCCTCACCGGGGAGTCGGGCACCGGCAAAGAGGTGGTGGCGCGCATCGTGCACCAGCTCTCCACCCGTTCCGAGGGACCGTTCGTGGTGGTGAACACCAGCTCGGTCCCTGCTGACCTGCTGGAGTCCACCCTGTTCGGCCACGTGCGCGGCGCCTTCACCGGTGCCGTGGCGACCCGGCGCGGCCTGTTCGAGGTAGCCGACGGGGGGACCATCTTCTTAGACGAAATCGGCACCATCTCCCTTCCTACCCAGGCCAAGCTGCTGCGCGTGATTCAGGAGCGGGAGTTCATTCCGGTGGGCGCGGAGCAGACCCTGAAGGTCGACGTCCGCATTATCGCCGCCACCAACGCCGACCTCACCGACATGGTGCGCGCGGGCACCTTCCGCGAGGACCTCTACTACCGCCTCAACGTCATCACCATCGAGCTGCCCCCGCTGCGCCACCGCCGCGAGGACATCCCGGCGTTGGCCAATCATTTCCTGCGCCGCTTCGGGGAGGACAACGGCAAGCCGAACCTTGCCCTTTCCCCCCACGCTCTCGACGTCCTCCAGAACTACTACTGGCCGGGCAACGTGCGCCAGCTGGAAAACGTCATCGAGCGGGCCGTGGTGCTGTGCACCGGGGACCTCATCGACGTCGATCTCTTGCCCCAAGAGATCCTGCGCCCGCAGCCAACCCCAATGAAAGAGATACCGGCCGAGGGCGTGGACCTTAAGGACGCGGTGAATCAGTACACCCGAGCCCTCATCGAAGCCTCCCTCGCCCGCGCCGGCGGGGTGCAGCGGCGCGCCGCCCAGCTCTTGAAGGTGCGACCCTCGACCCTGCACGAGATGATCCGGCGCCTGGGTATCGAAACCGACAGGGGGGAAGAACCAGGGTAGACACACTGTTTCACTTTGCGGCCGCGCCACAGACCAAGGGGCGTGCCTACCGGGGTACAGCCCAGGGCTCCCGTGCCTGGGACCAAGTCCGCGACCTTGGCCGGGGTCACACTGAAGGACAGGGAGTGTGGCGCGGATCACCGGTACGGGGGGCGGCCGTTGCCGCTGGCGCAGTCCTGGAACGGTGGCTACCATGAGTCGTCCTACATGACTGTCGGGGAAGGGCCCGGACGGCGCTGGTAGCGCCCCACTGGCAACCTCCGATTGCTCAACCTGGCCCTCGGTGGTACACTCCCCTGGGCAATTCGAGACGAAGGGTGGAAAGACTGCGCCCACTCCACTTCCCCGACGACTCGCGACGGCGGGAATGTGGCCCCTGCATCGCCGGGGGTTGGCGCTCCGCTCCGTGGCGGGCGTCGCAACCGGAAACAAACACGGTTGCCCTCAACCCGCTACCCCACGAGGAGCCGGTGGACGAAACCGATGGGAGCGAGGCTCGCGACGGCGACGGGGGGCACGGCGGCTGCCCACCACGGCGGTGCACCGCGCCGCAGTCGCCGCCGGGAACCGCCTGCGAGGGCCATCGTGGCACGCCGAAGGCCAGCGCCTGCTGCCGCCGCAGTGCTTTCCCGGCCAGCTTTGAGGGGCAAAGGCACAGTGCGCTGGCTCTGTGCGGGCGGGCCCACGGGCGTCCGGCGGGATCCTCCAAACCGCAAAGAGCCGCGGTGGCCCGCTCAGCTTCGGGGTGCAACGCCGCTCTCGAGCAATGTGGTGACCCGCCGCAAAAATCGCGGCGCGCCCGTGTATGGGCTCACGGGATCCCGTTACTGTGGAGCGGTGCGGAGGAGCGGTAGAGATGCAGCCGCTGGTCGGGATCATTATGGGGTCACAGTCGGATTGGGAAACCATGCGCCATGCGGCGCAGACTTTGGAAGAGTTGGGGGTCCCTTTGGAGACACGCATCGTCTCAGCGCACCGCACCCCCGACCTGCTCTTCGAGTACGCCGCCAGCGCCGAGGGCCGTGGCATCGAGGTGATCATTGCGGGCGCCGGGGGGGCCGCGCACCTCCCAGGCATGACCGCCGCCAAAACCGTCCTACCTGTACTCGGTGTGCCGGTCGAATCGCACGCCTTGCACGGGTTGGACTCGCTCCTTTCCATGGTGCAGATGCCGGCGGGTGTGCCGGTGGGAACGCTGGCCATTGGGCGCGCAGGGGCGATCAACGCTGCGCTCCTGGCGGCGGCCATCCTGGGCCAGCGATACCCGGCTATACGAGAGGCCCTACGGCGCTTCCGCGAGCAGCAGACCCACCGGGTGCTCCAATCCCCCGACCCGCGAGAGCAGCAGCAATGAACCCTGCCGTCATTGGCGTTCTGGGTGGCGGGCAGTTAGGGCGCATGTTGGCGCTGGCCGGCTACCCCCTCGGTCTGCGCTTCCGTTTCGTCGACCCTTCCGCCGAGGCGCCGGTTCGCTACCTGGCGGAACAGGTGGTGGCCCCTTACGATGACCCGCACGCGCTGGATCGATTCAGCCACGGGTTAAGGGCGGCGACCTATGAGTTCGAGAATGTGCCGGTGGCCACGGCACACACCCTCCAGCGGCGCATACCCGTGTACCCGCCACCCCAAGCGCTGGCGGTGGCGCAAGATCGCCTCCACGAGAAACGCTTTTTCGCAGGCCTGAACATCCCCACGGCCCCCTTCGCGCCGGTGGACGATCGCCAGTCGTTGGCGGAGGCGGTGGCGCGCATTGGGCTGCCTGCGGTGCTAAAGACCAGGCGTCTGGGGTATGACGGGAAAGGTCAGGTCATCCTGCGTACTCACGCCGATGTGGAGACGGCGTGGCACGCCCTCGGCAAGTACTCGTTAATTCTCGAAGGGTTCGTCCCCTTCGCTCGCGAACTCTCGGTGCTGGCGGTGCGCGGACAGGACGGTGGCATTGCCTGTTACCCGCTGGTTGAGAACCTTCACCGCAACGGCATCCTGCACCGCTCCATCGCTCCGGCGCCCGGCCTTGCATCCCAAACGCAAATGTTGGCAGAAACCTACGCGCGCCGGGTACTGGAAAGCCTGGAGTATGTCGGCGTTCTGGCCATTGAACTGTTCGAGCTCGACGAATCCAGCGTCCCTCCAACCGGGGCCCACCTGCTGGCCAACGAGATGGCACCTCGGGTCCACAACTCCGGGCACTGGACCATTGAGGGAGCAATCACCAGTCAGTTCGAGAACCACGTGCGGGCCGTCGCCGGTCTGCCTTTGGGTAGCACCGCCGCCCGCGGGGTTGCGGGCATGATCAACCTCATCGGCCGTCTGCCCGACGCCACCAAGCTGCTGGCACTGCCGGACACCCACCTGCACCTCTACGACAAAGCGCCGCGACCCGGTCGCAAACTGGGGCATGTGACCAGCTGCGCCGTAGATGCCGCGGAACTGGCGGAGCGGCTGGCCGCCGTGGAACGGTACGTGATGGCAGAGGCGGGGTGATCGGACGCTTTCCTGCTCCTGTCCCCCGGTGAGCAAAAGCAACGCCCCTGCGCCGGCCCGAGTGGGAGCGAAAACGTTGCCGCGCTGCCCCGAACAGGCAGCCCAACTGAAGGCAGGCGCGGGGCCAGGTGGCGTCAGACGCGAACCGTGGGGGGAGAGGGAGCCGGGAGCTGGGGCGGGATACCGACGAGGACCAGGCTCGCCACAGCACTCACCAGGTCGGGCGGGGCCCGACGCCTGCAGATGTCGTCGCAGGCTCCGTCGACCACCTGCCGCCAACGCCAATACCCCTTGGGACGCGCCGCGACTGGTGGGTCAGCCGTTGGCCCGACACACTCCAAGGGCGGTGGCGGGGGAATGTCCGGGGGTTTCTGGGCACCGGCAGAGGGCGCTCGGCATCCCGAAGAAGGCCGGAACGTGGGGGGCACAGTCTCTTACTAGCACTGGGGTGGACGGACCCTTGCCGGCTACCTCGGTGGCAGGGGGCGCGGGAGGTCGCGTCAGAAGGCAGGGGGACGGATTGAGAACGGCAAAAAGTATGGTCACTGGGCAGCGCGATCAGGGCAAGCGTCGTGGGGGTGGCCAGTGCGGCAGCTCCCGATGCCAGGCAAGCACGACCCTGAGTTCCACCACTCCCGCGGCGGCCGGTTGCGCCAGCACGAAACCGGCCCCGTCCGGCATCAGATCGAAGGTGCCGCGACCGACCTCGAAGCCCGCCAGCACCTCCTGCGGTCGACCGACCACGGGCTCGCCCCCGCGGTCCTCGAAGTCCACTGCCATCACCCGGCGAAACTGAGAGTAGTACAAACGCGCACCGTCCCGTGACCAGAGCGGCCACTCGCCCCCCACCGAGGAGATCTGCACGCGTCCTCCCTGCGGGTAGCCGCGCACGTACACTTCCTGCCGGCCGCTCTCGTCCGAAACATAGGCGATCCACCGCCCGTCGGGCGAGAACGCGCCGTCGCCCTCGAAGGCCGGCGTGGCCAGGAAGGGCTCCGGTTGGCGAGAACCTCGGGCGAGCACCCACAGGTCGGACCCGGTGGCCAGCGTCGACCGCTCGAACAGCAGCGTCCCGTCGCTGCGGGAGAAGGAGCTGGGGTATGGCACCGACAGCGAGTGCGACGAGCCGTCCCTTTCCCAGCCAAATAGCTCCTTTGCCGCGGTGCTGGCATCGATTGGTTACAGAAAAAGGCCGCGCACACCCGCGGCCAAATCTTCCCGGCCGAACGCCACCGCGCGGCTGTCTGCCGTCCACACCGGTTGATGGTTGTCGCCGCTCGTGGTCAGGGGCGTCAAGGTCTGGCGCTGCAGGTCGAACAACCAGATGCGGCACTCCTCGCCGATCTCGCGCACCGCTAAAAAGCGCCCGTCAGGCGAGATCCGCGGTTGATACCAGTTGCCGCGCCGCTCGACCAAGGTCGTCAGGGAGCCGTCAAACCCCACCCGCACGAGGCGGTTCTCCCCCTCCCCCCCGCCGCTCGCCACGTACACCAAGGAGCCCGTGGGCGAGAGCGCATAGCTCTGCGTAGGCGTGGTATTGATACCCTCGATCAGGGGAACCGGGGGGCCGAGGGGTCGGGCCCCGGTGCCATCGAGGGGGACCGCGACGAGCCTGGTGTAGTAGCTGTCCAGGGCAATGAGCGCGCCGGAGGGCGTGATGCGACCATCCGCCAGGCCGGCATGCAGGCGAATGCGCTCCCCTCCCGCGGAGCCGACGCGATCAATGTGGGTGTTGCGCGGGCCCCGGCCCATGGCGGTGAACACGACATGACTCCCGTCGGGAGTGAAGTGCGGCCAGCGGTGGCCCAACTCCGTGCCGTCCAGCGTGGTCAAAGGCTGCAGTTCTCCCCCCGCGGCGGGCACCGTGAACAGCCCGGTGAGGGTCGCCGGCTCCCGCCAGAACCCGGAGGAGAAGACGATGGTGTCATCCGGCCCCCAATCCGCCGTTGGGAAACTACTCTGGCTCCAAGGATCAAAACGCACCCTGCCAGCGAAGCTAGCAACGGTCCGCGGGGTACCTCCCGCCACCGGCACTTTGCGCAGCTCGGTGCGTGTGAAGTAGCCCACCCACTGGCCGTCGGGGGAGAAGAACGGCGCGGTGGCCCCTTCAGTGCCGGGGACGGACACCGAATCGAAGGCGTCCAAGCTCCTCAGGGCCAGTGCCGTTCCCTTGTCGTGCCCCTGCACGAAGGCGAGGCGGCGCCCATCCGGGGAGATCGCGATCCCCGCGGACACGACGATGCCGGGCTCCAGCAGCGACAGCCTGGTCACCTCGGGAGGAGGAGCTGGCGCGCGCCACCAAACGATGGCACCTGCCCCGATCGCCGCGCCGGCGAAGGCCAACGCGGCCGCGCGCCCCGCTCGAGCCCAGCGCGAGCCGGCTGGAGGCGCGACCGAGGTGTCACGCTGCGCGCCGGTGCCCAATGCTTGTTCGAGCAGCAGGGCAGCGTCCAGGGCGCTGCGAAAGCGCCGGCGGAGATCCCTGGCCAGGCAGCCGCGCAGTACGCGCTCCACCCCCGCGCCGTGCTGGCGGGCCAACGCCGACCAGTCGGGTTCGCGGGTCAGCACCGCAGCAAACACGTCCGAGACGGTTCCGCCGGCAAACAGCCCTTGGCCGGTCAGGATCTCCCACACCACCACTCCGAAGGCCCAAACGTCGGTTCTCCGATCCACCTCTTGACCGCGTGCCTGCTCCGGGGACATGTAGGCGGCGGTGCCGAGGATCGCTCCGGCCAAGGTATGGCTCTGGGTAAGCGTCGGCGACAGCGACGCGCGGCTCTCCCCTGCGGGCGCTCCGCGCGCCTTGGCCAGGCCGAAGTCGAGGACCTTGACCGTACCGTCGGGGCGGATGCGGATGTTGGCCGGTTTGAGATCCCGGTGGACGATGCCGGCCTCGTGCGCAGCTTCCAGCGCCTCGGCGATCTCCAGCGCGATCCTGACCGCCTCGGGGGCCGGCAGCAGACCCCGTGCCAGGCGTTGATCCAGACCTTCTCCCTCCACCAGCTCCATGACCAGCACGTGGTTCCCCTCCACGTGCTCGAGGCCGTACACCGTGGCGATGTGCGGGTGATTGAGCGCCGCCAGCAGCTTGGCCTCCCGCTCGAAGCGGGCGTGCCGCTGGTCGTCCGCGACAAACTCCTGGGCAATGACCTTGAGTGCGACCTCCCGGTCCAACCGCGAGTCCCGCGCCCGCCACACCTCACCCATGGCCCCCGCGCCGAGCTGGCTCACCACCTGATAGGGCCCGACGCTGGCCCCCGCGGTCAGCACCGCTGCGCCCCGGCGCACTGCCGCGGCCCCTGCCCTTGGCATCTTCCCCACGGACGCCACGGTAGCCAGCCGTTCTGGGTGCCCGCACCGTGCCCGTCGACCCTGCTCATGGCAGTGAACGCCCCTCCCACGCGGGCACCGTGCGATCCCACACCCAGGCGACCCCACGCCGTGCCTCGCCCACGCCAGAACCCCAGTACCCCGACGAAACCCTCCCCTTTCCATAACCTCCCGCTATGGCAGTGGCCAGCCAGGCGCCGGGCGGCGCCAGGGGGGTGGCGAGAACCGAGGTGTTCTGGGGGACAGCGAGCCAGGCAGCCGCCCTTGGGCTCCCCGCCGCCAACGCTACCAGCCCCGACGGCGCATCGCGGCGGCTCGTACCGCCGTGGGTGTAGCTGTTGGGGTCGCTGACCCGCCGGTCCACCTCAGTACCTCCATGACACGTCCGCTGTTCGTCGTGGCGAAGGGGAAACCCTCAGGAGTTCACAAGGAGATTTCGCCCGCGAGTATTCCGCCCCGGCGGCCAGCACCCCGGGGCGGCGTCGCCCGGGTGTGGTGCTCCTCTCAAGGTTGGACGGGCGACGGCGGGGCGGGGAGCAGCGGCGCCGCTCCCCCTCACGTGCGGCCTTCGCCGGCCGCGCCCAGGGATGCTCGCGCCGGGAGTCATCCCTCCTTGCGGATCAAGCGACCCAGGGCGAGGCGATCTGGGTGCAACAGCTGGGCCACGCGTTCAGAGCTCACATCGGCGACGATGATCTGCCCCACCTCCTCGGAGACCTGCGCGAACAGACCCTGCGCCTTCATCTTGCTTGCCTGGTAGCGGTTGTCTTCGGTGGGGGTGACGTAGTGCACCGCCTCCGCCTTGTAGCGGTGCACCAGCCATAGGTGCACCAGGGTCATCAGCCGTTTCTTGCGCAGCGCCTCATCAAAGGTGTTTTGGTCGCGCACCGACAGGATCACCCGCTCCTGGCGGTCCTGGATAGCGGCGAAGATGACGTTGGCAACCTTCTCGTCCCCCCGCCGGATGGACAGCTCCAGTAGCTCCGAGCCGGCGCGGTACGGCTTGAGGTCCACCTTGAGCCGGTCGGGCAACTGGTAGTGGGCGCACCACAGATCCAGCCACTCCTCCAGCAGTTTCTTGGGCACCTCGACCTGCATGAGGTGCTGGTGCTGGGTCGAGCCCTTGCCCATCGCCTTGGTGGTGGCGGTGCGCCCGGAGCAGGCGGCCAAGGCCGCGTCAATGCGCGGGCCGCCCACCAGCGTCTGGGGGGTGCGGTACGGCGACTCGAGAAGCCGCAGCTTGCGCTGCACCCGAGCCAGCGCCAGCATCCCGTCCTGGCGCAGGGCGGTGGCGAACTCCTCCGCTGCCACGCCGTCGATCTGATGTCCGCCGTAAGTGATGAAGTTGAACACGAACCCCAGCTTGCCCAACTCCTCGGGGAAGCGCCGCATCTCCTCGTCGCTCATCCCGGTGGAGTCCCAGTTGAACGACGGCGACAGGTTGTAGGCCAGCATCTTGTCAGGGTAGACAGCGTGGATCGCCTCGGCGAAGTGGCGCGCTTCGTCGAGATTGGCGGTGGCCGTCTCCATCCACAGGAGGTCGGCGAAGGGGGCGACCGCCAGCGACTTGGCGATGGCGTAGTCGATGCCACCCTGCACCTGGTAGTAGCCGTCGGGAGTGCGCGCATGCTCGCAGTCCCACACGATGCTCACCCCCAGCGCCCGGGCACGCCGCCGGGCATCGTTGAACGACGCTGTGCGGGCGAACTGCCGCCATTGGGCGACCACGCTATCGGGGATCTCCCCCTCGGCGGCGCGGAACTCCAGCACCTCGGCCACCGCCTCGCCGTAGGTGTGCAGCCCCGCCTCCAGCTCCCACTGCTCCACAAAGCGCGAGGTCACGCCATCGAAGAAGTGGTCGGGGTTGGCCCCCGGCGAGTCGCGGTAGGATTTGGCAGCACTGGCGAGAAGGGCTGACAACCCGGAGCGCTCCAGCCAAGCATCGGCGGCCGCCAGCTCCTCCTCGGAGAGGCCGTAGAGCAGGTGACCGTTGAACTCGGTCAAGCCCAGCCGGTACAGCTGGCGCAGCAAGGCCGCGAAGCCGGCCCGGTACGAGGGCATGTTGACGTTGGTGGAGCCCAGGATGAACGGCTGGTCCCGTTCGTCGGCCCGGCTATCGATGAGGTTGGCCGCCTCGGCGTCGGTGCGGGCGACGATGATCCCGGCCACCCCCATGACGTCCAGCTGAAAACGGGCGGCGTTGAGCCGTTTGATCTGCTCGTCGCACGACACCAGCACCTTGCCGCCCTGGTGGCCGCACTTCTTAGTGCCGGGGCGCTGGTCCTCAATGTGGAAGCCGGGCACCCCCACCTCGACGAAGCGGCGGATCAAGTTGCGCACGTGGGCGTCGCCGCCGTGGCCGGTGTCGGCGTCGGCGATGATGAACGGGCGGTAGTCGATGGCTGGCGTCTCGCGGCGCTGCTTCTCGCTCATCTGCAGACGCTGGTAGTGCTGGTTGCGGTCGGCGGTGAGCAGGGCGCGCACGATGGCCGCTGCCTCGTCGGGAACCTGGCTTAGGGGGTAGCTGGCCAGGTCGGCGCCGGGATCCTCGCTCACTGAACCCTTGGCCGACGTTGCCCAACCGCCCAGGTAGATCGCCTCGATCCCCATGCGCTTGATGGTCACCGCTTGGCCCGGGGAGTAGGGGCCAAAGGTGGTGATGGCCCTGCGCTCGGCGAACCGTTGCCGCAGGAGGGCGTAGAACCCCTCCGCCGCCTCCCGCGCCACTGGATAGTCCAGCGGGATGCTGCCGCGCTGTTCGGCCACCTGGCGCGGCGAGTACAGGCGGGTGATGCCAGCAAAGCGCTCCCGGCCGAACCATTGGCGCACCGCCTCCAGATGCTCCTCAAAGGTTTTCATGGCCTTTCCCCCTTACCGCGTGCTGTCGAAGTCGAGATTCTCGGTGATCCGCGTGCCGTGTTTGGCGAATGCCTCCAAGTAGCGGGCAATACGTTCCCTGGCCACCGACACATCGTAGTTATCCAAGTTCAAGTTCAGCAAGTCGATGTACCACGGCGGTTTGACCTCGCTGGCCAGGTACGCCGCCACGATCTCCCGGGCGATGGGCAAGGTGGTGTCCTTGGAGTCGTCGTGGACGTCGCGGTTGGAGGCGCGGCGGAGCTTCTCGTACTCCTCCTCCAAGAGCCGCTCGATCAGCTCCCGACTGACCACGTCCCCCGCCTTGACGCCGGTGGGGGGGTCGTCCTCGGTGAAACGAGCCCCCTTGTGCACCCACTCCCACAGAATGGACAAGCGGATTTCGCCGGTGGCCATGTCCTCCATGAGGTAGAGGACGTTGTCATCGCCAAAGAAGTCGGCGGGCTTGAGGGCCGCCGCCTGGAACCCTTGCCCGAAGGCGTTGCCGTACTGGAGCGCGACGCTGAGCAGGTCGCGGGCGCCGCGCACGGAGCGGGGCGCCGGCTCCAATAGGCGCAACGCTTCGGCATCCTCGGGGGTATAGGTGAGGGGCGGGAAGGGCCGTCCCAGCTGGTTTTCCTCCCCCACCTTCTCCCACACCGGGCGGACGATGTGCACCATCTTCCAATGCGCTACCCACTTGCCGGAGGCCCCGGCGCGCTGCTCGCGCTCCGCCCCGGCCACCGCCCGTGCCATGCCGGCGGCTACCCCCTCGGGCGTCCCCACTGGGATATTGGTCTCCATCCCCCCCTGCCAAAGGGCGTAGCGCCCGTTGCGGTCGGGAGTGTTGACGGCTCGCCGCACGCGATCCTCGTAGGTACGCATGTAGCCGTAGGTCATGACGATGGCGTCGATGTTAGGGTTAATGAACGACTCGTCCCAGGCAAAGGCGTCGGACACCGAGTTGATGTAGTCCCACCGGCCGGTGTTGAAACCCACGAAGTGGGGCGCCAGGGCGGCACGGATCTCCATGAGCTGGAACGTCGCCTCAATCTGCTCTACCAGCACGTACACCTTGATGGTACCCACCGCCAGCCCCAGATGCCCCTCCAGGGTCAGCAGCATCTGGTTCCACAGGGCGGCTTCTTCGGCGGTTTGGATCTTGGGTAGGTACAAGACGATGGAGCGCCCGGCGGCGCGCAGGCGTTCATAGTTGTTGACCACGTACAGCACCAGGTCGACGATGGAGGCCGCAAAGGAGCCGGTATCCGCCCGCCGCACGTGGCGGTCGTCCAGGTGCAGGCCGCGGCAGCGGAACAGCACGGTGGTGAAGTCCAGCTGCTGCCGCCAGTCGGCGATGATCTCCCGGCCGAAAAAGCTCCGTGCCCAGGCGTTCATCTCCTGGGCTACCTCCCGCGCCACGTCCAAAAACAGCTCATCCCGCGCGATGGCCAGCTTGAGGTTACGCTGGTTGTCCAACGACATGGTTTGCACCTGGCCGAGGGCGTCTTCGCCGTCGAACATCCAGCCGTCGGCACCCGACAGCAACGCGTAGGCAACGTTGCGCAAGCCGCTGGCGGTGGAGGCGCGGGGCTTGGTGGCGGGACCGGTGCCTTGGATCCACTGGCGGCGCAGATCCGGGGGGATCTCGCCGCCGTCGAAATTGCCGTCGCGGGCGTCCTGCACGCGCAGAGAAGTGCCGGGGATCACGGCGTCGGCGGGCAGGAACTCGATGGGCCGGCGGTCGGCGAAGCGCCGGGCGCGGCGCTCCAGGCGCGCTGCCATGAGCTCGCGGCGACGGTCGTCCAGCGGCGCCAGCGCCTCCAGCGCCGCGCGCACCGCGGGGGTGAAGAGATCGGGATACGCCTCGGTGGTGCGGCGAAACTCTAATCGGGGGGGCACGAGTATCCTCCAACCACTTGTCTTGCATCGGTTTTTGGCGCAGCGCCAGGGGCTTTCAGGACCCTGCATGCCGCGCCGCGGCAACGGCAACTGTCTACCACAACCAGGCTCAGCACACCAACATTCCCACCCGCTCCCGCCACCCCCCCGCACCGAATCCCCACCAGCTCTCTCAGCTACACTGGCACCACCGACCGCCGCCGGGGCGCGCCTGGGCCGTCGGGCTTGGAGGCCGTGCATGCTTCGCCGACTCTCGTGCTTCGTCGCCGCCGTGGCGCTGGGCGCCGCCTGGGCCCTCGCCGACCCAGCTAGCACCTTCACCGTAACGATCCTGCACACCAATGATCTGCACGCCCAGGTGGAGCCGTTGACGGCCCGCGGCCTCACCCTCGGTGGCTACGCCCGGCAGGCCACGCTCATCAAACGTTTTCGCGAACGCGACCCCAATCCGGTGTTGCTGTGCGCCGGAGATACCTTCCAGGGAACCCTCTACTTCAACGTCTACGAGGGCCTGGCTGACGTAGTCTTCATGAACCTCGTGGGCTACCAAGCGATGGCGGTGGGCAACCACGAGTTCGACCGCGGGCCGGCGGCGCTGGCGCGGTTCGCATCGCTGGCGGCGTTCCCCCTGCTGGCGGCCAACCTGGACCTCTCCAGCGAGCCGTCGCTGGCTTCCCTGCTCCGCCCCTGGGAGGTCCTCCAGGTGGGGGGAGACCGCATCGGAGTGATCGGCGCTCTTCCCGAAGACCTGGCGACCATCTCCAACCCCGGACCCACGGTGCAGGCCGGCGAGGCGGGGCCCGCCATCCAGGCGGCCATCGATGCCCTCGCCGCAGCGGGAGTCAACAAGGTGATCCTGCTGTCACACCTCGGATACGAAAAGGATCTCCAGCTCGCCGAGAAACTTCGCGGGGTCGACGTGATCGTGGGAGGACACAGTCACACCCTTCTGGGGCGCCTGCCAGGCTTGCCCCAGCCGCGGGGAGAATACCCCACGGTGGCCCGGGATGCCGCTGGCAACACTGTGCTCATCGTCCACGCCTGGGACCGGGGGCGGGTGTTGGGGCGGATCCAAGTCACTTTTGATCGGGAGGGGCGGGTGCAGAAGTGGGCTGAGGCGGCGCCCGTCCCTGTGGACGCGACGGTGCCGGAGGACCCGCTGGTGCGCTCGCTGGTGGCGGCGCTGGAGCGCCCGCTGGCCCCCGTGCGCGACCAGGTGGTGGGCCACTGTGCCGAAGCCATCCCCACCACTCGCATCACCTCTTTACACGCCGAGAATCCCATGGGCAACCTCATCGCCGACGCCAGCCTAGCGGCCACCGCCAAAGCCGGGTCGGTGGCGGCGTTCATCAACGCCGGGGGCGTGCGCGCCGGCTTTGAGCCCGGCCCCGTCACCTACGGCCACGCCCTGTCCGTGCAGCCCTTTAGCAACACCTTGGTGCAGCTGGAGCTGACCGGCGCCCAGTTGAAGGCCGCCCTGGAGCAGCCGCTGCGCCACTTCCCAGCGGAAGCCGACGGACTGTTGCACCCCTCCCGGGGCACCAGCTACCGGGTCGACCCCTCGCGTCCCCCCGGCCAGCGGGTCCTCGATCTGCGGGTGGCCAATGTGCCCGTGGACCCCCACGCCACCTACCGCATCACCGTGCCCAACTTCATCGCCGGCGGCGGCAACGGGCATACGGTCATCGCCGGTGCCGCCGGCTATCGCTACGACACCGGCATCATGGACGTCGACGCCTTGGTCGCCTTCCTCGCCGCCCATTCGCCGGTCTCTCGCCCCCTGGAGGGCAGGGTCACCGTGGTAGCGCCTCCCCACACCTCCCCGGGCCGGCTTTGACCGGAGCCGCCCGCTGGGCCAGGCACAACCCTGGCGAAGCACGTCTAGCGATCCCCTCCAGCTGACTACCTGAGTTGATCTGACTCTTGACGAAGTCTGGAATACGACGGGGTCGCCGTGCGTTTCGTACCTGCGATGAGAAACTCACCCATCGACGACCTGCGGGGTCACGGCCTTCACGTTACTGCTCAAAGGCTGGCGGTCTTGGAGGCGGTGCGCCGCATGCCTCACGCCACCGCTGAGGCCATCGCCGCCGCCGTGCGCGGGCAACTGGGGGCCATCTCTCGGCAGGCAGTGTACGATGCCCTGGCGTTGTTGGTGGAGAGGGGCTTGCTGCGGCGCATCCAGCCCGCCGGCTCACCCGCCCGCTTCGAAGACCGAACTGGAGATAATCACCATCATCTCATCTGCCGCGGCTGCGGCCGTGTGGAGGATGTGGACTGTGCCAGGGGGACGGCTCCCTGTCTAGCGCCCAGCGATAGCCATGGCTTCGTGGTGCAGGAGGCGGAGGTCGTTTTTTGGGGCCTCTGCCCGGCTTGCCAGCAATCCCAATCCACTCCTCACCCAGTGTCCACCCAGCAAGGGATCTCCAACCGCTCTTCCAACGGCGACCTCTCCCCGGCGCCGTTGCCGAGAACCACAGAAAAAAAGGAGGAAAAGAAAAATGACTGAGAACGTCCAAGGCTCTTCAGCCCCCCACCCGCAGCCCCACCGGTTCATGACCAATCGGGACTGGTGGCCCGACATGCTGAACCTCCGAGTTCTCCACTCCAACCCCCCTGCGGGCAACCCCATGGGGCAGAACTTCAACTACGCGAAGGAGTTCTCCACACTCGATCTGAACGAAGTGCGACGTGATTTGCTTGCCCTCATGACCGACTCCCAGGAGTGGTGGCCGGCCGATTGGGGTCACTACGGCGGCTTGTTCATCCGCATGGCGTGGCACGCGGCCGGTACCTATCGCATCTTCGACGGTCGCGGGGGCGCCAGCACCGGCATGCAACGCTTTGCACCTCTCAACTCCTGGCCGGACAACGCCAACCTCGACAAAGCTCGGCGACTTCTGTGGCCGATTAAGAAAAAGTACGGGCGCAAGCTCTCCTGGGCCGACCTGATGATCTTCGCCGGCAACGTAGCCTTGGAGTCCATGGGTCTGAAAACCTTCGGTTTCGGCGGTGGTCGCGAGGACATCTGGGAACCGGAGGAAATCGATTGGGGCCCCGAAAGCCAGTGGCTCGGCGATCGCCGCCACACCGGCGATCGCGTTCTCGAAACCCCCTACGGCGCCACCCAAATGGGTCTCATTTACGTAAACCCCGAGGGTCCCGAGGGTAAACCCGACCCCGTGGCGGCGATCCAGGGCATTCGTGAAACCTTTACCCGCATGGCCATGAACGACGAGGAAACGGTGGCTCTCATTGCCGGCGGGCACACCTTCGGAAAGGCGCACGGGGCGGCTCCCGAGGCCCAGTACGTGGGCCGCGAGCCGGAAGGGGCCCCCATCGAACAGCAGGGTCTCGGCTGGAAGAACTCCTTCGGCACCGGCAAGGGCGCCGACACCATCACCTCCGGCATCGAGGGGGCCTGGACCCCCACCCCCACCCAATGGGACATGAGTTACTTCGACCTGCTCTTCGGCTACGAGTGGGAGCTGGTGAAAGGTCCCGGTGGGCACTGGCAATGGCAGCCTAAGGACGTACGACCGGAACACATGGTGCCGGACGCCCACGATCCCAGCAAAAAACACCCACCCATGATGCTCACCACGGACATCTCCCTGCGGATGGATCCCACCTACGAGCAAATCGCCCGCCGCTTCCACGCCAACCCGCAGGAGTTCGCCGACGCCTTCGCCCGCGCCTGGTTCAAGCTCACCCACCGCGACATGGGTCCCAAGTCCCGCTACCTCGGCCCCGAGGTTCCCAAGGAAGATCTGATCTGGCAGGATCCCCTCCCCGCCGTCGACCATGAGCTCATCGACCGCAACGACATCGCGGCCCTTAAGAGAGAGATCCTCGATTCCGGCCTCTCCGTTGCCGAGTTGGTAGCCACGGCGTGGAGTGCCGCCGCATCCTTCCGCAACTCCGACAAGCGCGGCGGCGCCAATGGGGCGCGCATTCGCCTGGCGCCGCAAAAGGATTGGGAGGTGAACGAACCCGAAAAACTGGCCAAGGTGTTGGCCACCCTGGAAGCCATCCAACAGCGCTTCAACGCTGCCCAGAGCAACGGCAAGCGCGTCTCCCTGGCCGATCTCATCGTCCTCGGGGGGTGTGCCGCCGTGGAGCACGCCGCCCGCTTAGGTGGGGTCGAAGTGGAGATCCCCTTCGCCCCCGGCCGTACCGACGCAACCCAGGAACAAACCGACGTCGCGTCCTTTGCCGTCCTCGAGCTGAAAGCCGACGGGTTCCGGAACTACTTGGCCCCCGGGTTTAAGCGCTCACCGGAGCATTTGCTGGTTGACCGGGCTCAACTGCTCACCCTCACCGCCCCCGAAATGACCGTCCTGGTGGGCGGCCTGCGCGTCCTTGGCGCCAACCACGGCGGCTCGCCCCACGGCGTCTTCACCGATCGACCGGGGGTGTTGACCAACGACTTTTTCGTCAACCTGTTGGACATGAGTACCGAGTGGAAACCGGTGGCGGGCGATGGTCTGTATGAAGGGTTCGACCGGGCCACCGGGCAACGTCGCTGGACCGCTACCCGCGTCGACCTCATCTTCGGTGCCAACTCCCAGCTGCGGGCCCTGGCCGAGGTGTATGCCTGTGACGACGCCAAGGAGAAGTTCGTGCACGACTTCGCCGCCGCCTGGAACAAGGTGATGAACCTGGACCGCTTCGACTTGGCCTAATCCTCACCCACTTTGCCTGTGCAGGCCCCGGCGCTGCCCCGCCGGGGCCCTTCTATTCCTCGGCGCCACCGATCGCCACCGGTGCAGAAACCTCTGCACCACGCCATGCCACGTCCTTGGGGGTCCACTGTGCCAACCCTCGGCCCTCGCCCCAGCACACCTCCCCTTTGCCCCGGCGCCGGTCACTACTCCCGCAGGGTGGCGACCAGGGAGAGAGGGTCCCGCAGCAGATCCAACGCTGCAGCGATGTTGGGAGCGACGATGTCGGCCACCCGAATCAGCTCACCGGCCGTCCCCTCGTCGCCCAGCACGGCAATGCCGATGGCCGCCAGTTGGACCATCGCCACATCGTTGCGGCCGTTGCCAATGGCCACCACCCGTGCAGGGCCCAGCTGTTGCACCAAAGCGGCCTTGTCGGTTCCGCTCTTGACCAGGCGCACCTCCACTGGCAGGTCAGCCAGCTCAGTGGCGGCCGTTCCGCGGGTGTCTGCAGTCATGACGATGATCCGCAGCGCGCCGCTGAGGGCCGTGAGGCGCTCGCAGACACCCCCCAGCAGACGGCCACCGCGGGAGAGGGTGCCGGTGAAGTCCAGCACCAGGTAGTCGAACGTGAGTGCCCCTTGGCCCGGTAGCGAAACCTCAATGGCCATCAATTCCCTCCCTGCCCGCGGCAAACGTACGCCCCTTGCCCGGCGGCGACCGGCGCCGCCGCCAGCGGCGGTGGCCATGGCAATTTACCCCCGCTTCGCGGGACGCAGCTCCACCACGGCGGCCGGCAACCCCGCTCCGGTAGCCGTCGCTGACCGACACCGGCCGTGACCACTGCCTCCCTCCCCGCCCAATGAGCCGTCCCCGCTGGCCGCCCACTGGGACGCCGCGGCGGGCGCCCCAGGGTCACGGTGGTTGGTGGCGAACCGCCAAGGGCACCGTGGGCCGTCGCTGATCCCCTACCGGGGTACCAACGGCTGGCCATGGTCGTCGGCAGGGGTGGCTTGTGGGGAGCGCGCGATGACCAGCGCCAGGGCGAGGAAGCCAGCGGCGGAAAACGCGCCGGCCGTGCCGTAGGCCCACACCCGCCCCAGGCGGTCCAGCAGCAGGCCAGTCAAAAACGACGACACCAGGTCGCCCACCGCGTTGGCGGTGGCCAGCATCCCCAGGGCGTACGACCGCGCCTCTGGAGGGATCATGCGCGCCGCGGTCGCTTTCTCGACGGTCTCCTCGATGGCGATATAAACCCCGCTCACCACGAACAGTGGCACCAGCCAGGCGATGCCGCCAGGCAGAAACGCAAACCCGAGATTGAACGCCAAGCCCAGGCCGTAGCCCAGCAGCAGCGTACGGCCATACGGCCAGCGGTCCGTCAGAACACCGGCCGGCACCGTGGCGAGACCGCTGACCAGGTTATGGCCCACGTACAGGAGCACTGGAATCGACAGCAGGCTGTGGGCCGCACTGGCGGGAAGCCTCCCCGCCGCCTCGAAGACCAGAAAGGTGCGGGAGAAGTCCCCCATACCGAAGAGTAGGACAGCGCCCAGGAACGCCCAATAGCGCGGCGGCAGGTGGGGCCGCAGCGGCCGCTTCCGCAGACTCGCGCCGTAGGGGGCGCTCTCCCGCACCAGCAGCACCACCGCCAGCGCCGCCGCACATCCGGGCAGCAATGTCCACAGGAAGATCCGCTGCAGAGGAGCCCCGGAGGCGAGCAGAGCCACCGCCGCCAGCGGCCCGAGCACAGCCCCGGCCATGTCGCCGGCGCGCTCCAAGCCGAACGCCTTGCCGTAGTCGGCGGGACCGGTAGCATCGGCAATCAGGGTGTCGCGCAGCGGGCCCCTGAACCCCCGGGCGGCCCAGGCCACGCAGCGCAGCAGCAACAGCGGTACCACTCGCGTGACCAGAGCGAAGGCCCCTACGCAGGCCGTCGACACCGCGTAGGTCAGCGCCGTCCACACCTTTTTGTGCCGAGTTCTCTGGCCGAGCGAACCCGATACCCACTTCGAGGCCGAGTTGACGAGGTCGGCCACGCCTTCGATCAACCCCAAGGCTGCCGCCCCCAGTCCCAGGCTCTTGAGGTACAGAGGTAGCACGGCAGTGGCCATCTCGTGGCTGGCGTCTGAGAGCAGACTGGCCAGGGAGAATCCGACCACCGTGGGGTTTCGCCAAGACCGGTTGGGATTACGCACGGTAGCCTCCATATTCGCTGCGAGTCATCAGCCCTCCTGGGCGGCTTCGGCGAACCCCGTCCCTACTGGCATGGTACCGTAGCGGCGCTACCCCAACCGGAAACGGGGGCCGCTGACCGCTGCAGGGCGGCCGGCAAGGGCAGACCAGCGGCCGGAAAGCCGCCCACCGCCCCTGTTCCTTTCGTGTGCGCACCAGCGAGTTCCACCCTCCCTCGGCGGAGGGGGAATCTCGAACCTTCCGGGGGTCGGACGGTGATCCCAAAAACACCTTGGGCGGCTGCCGCCGCCCAAAGATAATCGCTTCATTAGCGGATAGTTGCGTTGGTTGCGGGGGCGGGATTTGAACCCGCGACCTTTGGGTTATGAGCCCAACGAGCTACCGGACTGCTCCACCCCGCGTCACCAGGGAACGTATCATAGCTCAACGCGGTGGGATGTCAACAGGGACCAAGTCTGGGTGATGCACTCTCCCCTCCCGGCGTGGCCATGGGGCGCTCCAAGAGGCGCTTGCAACGTTTTCAGCGCCCCCTGTAGGGAGTACACTACTGGCGATGTCGGGGCCACCCGAGATCATGGTTCTCCCGGCCAACGAGCTGGAGCCGTTTTTGGAACGCTACCGGCACGACGCCGGCCTGCCCGAACCCATCGACGCGGCGAGTTTCATCGGCGAGGTGTTGCAGCGCGCCAACGCCTTCGTGCCTTCCGAGGCGGGATCGGTTTTTCTCGATCACCCCTTCGAGCGCGAGCGGGACCCCGCCAGGGCGGAGCTGTACTTCGTTGCGACCTTTGGGCCCCTGGCCCGGGCACTGCTCGGCCACAGCATCCCGGCCTCCGACGGCGTGGTGGGCTACGTGTACCGCAGCGGCTGCTCATACTTGCTGAACGATCCCACCAACGACCCCTACTTTTGCGCCAGTTTCGATGAGCGCCATACCTTCCGAACCCGCACGCTGCTCGCCGTCCCCATCCGCATCGAAAACCGAGTGTGCGGCGTCTTGGAGATGGTCAACCGTCAGGATGGCCGCCCGTTCGACGAACGCGACCGCGGCCTGCTGGAAATTTTCGCCGCGTATACCTCGGCCTCGATCCAGAATCTGCTCGACGCCAAGCGAGCCGAAGAGGCGGCGCGCAGCGACGATCTCACCAGCCTGGCCAACGATCGCTTCTTCCACCGCCGCCTCGCTCAGGACCTCGAAGCCGCCGACCAGACCCAGAGCAGCGTCGCGCTGCTCTTCATGGACCTCGATAACTTCAAGCACATCAATGACACTCACGGCCACTTGGCGGGCAGCCAGGTGCTCAAAGAGGTCGGCTACCTGCTGCGGCGAGTGGTGCGCTCCCCCGGCGTCACCCTGGCCCGTTACGGCGGTGACGAGTTCGTCATTATCCTGCCGGGTGTCGACGAAGGAACGGCGCGGATTTGGGCCGAGGGGATCAGGAAAGCGATCCGCAACCAGCAGTTTCTCAAAGGCCAATTTTCCTGGTCTGAGAAACCGGTGGAGTTTCGCGGCCCGTTGACCTGCTCCGTGGGAGTCGCCGTGTATCCCGACCACGTCCCGCGCTCAGGCAGCTCTGACCACCGCCGCAACCAGCTCTTGCGCGCCGCCGATCAGGCCATGTACGAGGCCAAAAGCGCCGGCAAGGACCGCGTCGTCGTCGCCACCTGAGCCATCGCGCCGCGCCCACCGGTGCTCCCCGCCCCCGACCACCTCCGCGCCAAAGTGGCACCCTGGGGACTGTTGGCTCGCAACAACGCCCGCGAAATATGGCACGGCTATTGCTCGGTTGCCCGATGGTGTCGGGATACACCCGGCCATGCAAAAGGAGCTCGACCCATGACGCCACGTTCAACTCGCCGGATTCTCTCGCTGGGCGCTGTCGCCGCGGCTGGCGTCGCCTTGGGCGCCGTCCTCACCGGAGGACTGGGCGTCACCCCACGCAGCGAGGCGCAGAGGGCGCCAGCGCCGGCAACCACCGCTGCGCCCGCCGCCGCGGGGTTGCCGTGCCCGGACTTCGCGGCCCTTGCCGAGCGCATCGTCCCTTCGGTCATCTCCGTGTACACCACCGACATAATTTCGGGCCGAGAGATGCGTCGCTTCCACCGCAACCTGGAGCCGTTCGAGTTCTTCTTCGGCCCCAACATCACCCCCCGCGACGACACGCCCCGTCGTCGCGACGGTGCCGGCAGTGGTTTTTTTATCTCCGCTGACGGCCTCGCCCTCACCAACAATCACGTCATCGAGGGGGCCGACAAGATCGAGGTTCAACTGGCGAGCGACGACCGCCGCCTGAAAGCCACCGTCGTCGGCCGCGATCCGGCCACCGATATCGCCCTCATCAAAGTGGACGGCGGGCCGTTCGTGCCTCTGCCCCTGGGTGACTCGGACACGTTGCGCGTTGGCGAGTGGGTGATGGCGGTGGGCAACCCTCTCAACATGGACCACACGGTCACCGTGGGGGTGGTGTCTGCCAAGGGGCGATCGCTGGGCCTTTCGGAAGTAACCGCATCGTTCGAGAACTTCATCCAGACCGACGCGGCCATCAACCTGGGCAACTCTGGGGGGCCACTGGTGAATCTGCGTGGCGAGGTGGTGGGTATCAACACCGCCATCAACGCCGCCGGCCAAAACATGGGCTTTGCTGTGCCCATCGACATCGCCAAGCAGATCCTCCCGCAGCTGCAAGCCAGCGGCAGGGTGGTGCGCGGCTACCTGGGCGTGTACATCCAGAACGTCGATGAGAAGACCCAAAAGGCCTTCGGTCTGCCCAGCCGCGAAGGCGCTTTCGTGCAGGACGTGGAGAAGGGCGGTCCGGCCGACAAGGCCGGCCTGAAGGCGGGCGACACCATCGTGGCGGTGAACGGCGAGAAGATCACCTCCACCCGCCAGTTGATCTCTAAGGTGTCGAGTATGCCACCCCAATCGAAGGTGAAGATCGACACGCTGCGCGACGGAAAGCCAAAGAGTTTCACTGTCACTCTGGCAGAGCGCAGCAGCGGGAGCCTCTCCTCCGCCGAAGACAAAAAGGTGGCCAGCTCCCCGGCCGGCAAGCTGGGCCTGGAGCTGGCCGATCTGACCCCCCGCACTCGGCGATCCTTCGAGCTGGCCCCCGACGTGTCCGGTGTGGTGGTCACAGGGGTGGACCCAATGTCGCCGGCTGCCGAGGCGGGGGTGCGGCGTGGAGATCTGATCACCGAGGTCAACGGCCGGGAGGTGGCGTCGGTGGCCGACTTCACCGCCGCCGTCAAGGGACTTAAGAGCGGCGAGTACGTGCGCATGTACCTCTACCGACCCCAGTTCAACCGCGGCAGCTACGTCATCGTAGAGATGCCGTAGGGCGAGGGGGACAACCGATGGCGGCGAATCCAGGGGGACCGGCTCGCCGGTCCCCCTGCCTATAATCTTGCTTTTCCCACCGTCGAACGACAGAATATCCATGCGCCATGCCACCGAAGGGTACCGTCCTCGTCATTGACGACCAAGCCGACAGCCTGGACGCCGTCGCTTCGGCTTTGGGACCACTCGGTTATCGTGTGTTGACCGCCGCAGAAGGGCGCACGGGCGTGGCCGTGGCCACCGCCCAGCAGCCAGACGTGGTCCTTTTGGATGTGCTCATGCCCGAAATGGACGGCTATGAGGTTTGCCGGCAGCTCAAGGTCAATGAAGAGACGCGATTGATCCCCGTTGTCTTTCTCACTGGATTCGACTCCCGCGAAGCGCGCTTGCGCGGCCTCGAGCTGGGCGCCACCGATTTTCTCACCAAGCCCTTCGACCTCGTGGAACTGGAGGTACGGGTTCGCAACCTGGTCAGCTTCCGCCACCTCACCCAGGATCTCGACGATGCAGAACAGATTTTGCTCACCATCGCGCGCGCCGTCGAAGCGCGCGACGAGGGCACGGGGGAACACTGCGACCGCTTGTCAAACCTGGCCGCCCAGCTGGGTGAGCGGCTGGGTTTGGGCGAGGTTGAGGTCAAGGCGTTGCGGCGCGCCGGCTACCTCCACGACATCGGCAAAATCGCCATCCCCGACAGCGTCTTGTTGAAGCCGGCTGCCCTCACCCCAGAGGAGTGCGTGATCATGCGCTCCCACGTGGAGATCGGCGTGAACATCTGTTCTCCCCTGCGCACCCTGCGCCCGGTGCTACCGATCATTCGCCACCACCACGAGAAAGGTGACGGGTCGGGCTATCCCGACGGCCTTGCGGGAGAGGAAATCCCCCTGCTAGCCCGGGTGTTCCAGGTCGTCGACGTGTTCGACGCCCTCACCAACCCGCGTCCGTACCGCCAACCGGTAGCGCCCGCTCAAGCCCTGGAGATCATCCGCGAGGAAAGCCGGCGGGGGTGGTGGGATGCGCGTATCGTCGAGGAGTTCGCTCGGCTGATTGAGGAATGCGCGGCCAACGAGGGCACAGGCTTGGCAGCGCCGCCAGGGTAAGGTAAGCTTGAGGTTGTGCAGCGGGAGCATCCCGCCGTGCGCCCCTGTCTTGACGAGCAACTGCATGAGATCTCCACGGGTTGGGGGGTGAGATCTTAAGCGTTGCCGAGGAGCCGCGATCGATGAACGATGAATCCAAGGGCCTGTCGCCCTCCGCAGAGGAGGGCAGTGGTGCTGCCAGTAAAGCCAGTCGTCGCCGCCGTTCGCGACGACGCCGCAGCCGCCGCCAACCGAGTATCCCCGCCCCGCCCAGCATCGCCCAGGGGTTCCTGTGGCTGCGGGAGGACGGCCGGGCCACACTGGTACCGCCTACGCTGCGCCACACCGCTGCAGACCCAGCGGTGGATGCCGCCCTCATCACCCGCTGGCATTTGGAATCTGGGCTCGCCCTGTCTGGCCAGCTCTCCAGCAACGGACGCGGACGCCCAGTCCTCGCCACCATCGACACCATCGAGAACATGTCCCCGGAAGAGTATCGTGCTGCAGCCACACCGTTTTCCGAGCTGGTGTCCATCGACCCCACCGATCGCTTCAAGCTGGAGACCGACCCTGACCTCTTGGAGCCCCGGGTCGTCGACCTCGTGACCCCCATCGGCAAAGGACAGCGCTGCCTCATCGTCGCCCCCCCTAAAGCGGGCAAGACCACTCTCCTGCAACAGCTGGCCCACGCCATCGCAGTCAACCACCCGGAGGTGATCATCTTCGTGTTGCTGGTGGACGAACGCCCCGAGGAGGTGACCGACTGGCGGCGCAGCGTGGTGCGTGGCGAGGTGGTGGCTTCCTCCTCGGACGAGTCGGTGCAGAGCCACATCGAGGTCTCGGAGATGGTGCTTGAGCGCGCCCGGCGACTGGTGGAACTCGGGCACGATGTGGTCGTCTTCATGGATTCGCTGACTCGGATGTCCCGTGCCTACAACAACCACCAGCGCGGGTCCGGGCGCATCCTGTCGGGGGGCATCGATGCCCGCACCATGGAGAAGCCCCGGCGCTTCTTCGGCTCGGCGCGCAACATTGAAAACGGCGGCTCCCTCACGATCATCGCCACCTGTCTCGTCGACACCGGCTCGCGCATGGACGAGGTGATCTTTCAAGAATTTAAAGGGACCGGCAACATGGAGATCGTGCTTTCCCACGATCTCTTCGAGCGCCGCATCTTCCCATGCATCCACATTCCCCAGTCCGGCACCCGCAAAGAGGAAAAGCTCTACTCGCCGGAGAAGGTGGAAAAGATTTACCTGCTGCGCCGCGCCCTCGCCACCCTCTCCCCCCACGAGGCGATGCAGTTGCTCCTCTCTAAGCTCAAGCAGACGAAAAGCAACGAGCAGTTCCTGGCGAGCATCCAGCTGCCGGCGTAAGGCCACTCACCGTGGGCCGGGGGACGTGGGACCTTAGCGGATCCTGGACAAGTCGATAGGAAGAGTGACTGTGGTGTGGGTTTTAACCCGCACGCCGTTCTTGGTGGCGGGCTTGAAGCGATACTTCTTCACCGCTTCCATGCACGCTTCGTCGATACCGTAGCGGGGCACGGGAAAGCCACGCAGGACCTCTACCTGCTCTACCATCCCCTGGTGGTTGACCAGAGCCTTGAGAATCACCGTGCCGGAGCCTTGGCCGAGACGCTGGACGGTGCGGGGCAGGACGACGTTCTCCTTGACCAGCACCTCGGGCTGGGTATCTAGCTGGGTGAAGTCCACGTAGTCCCCTTCCCGCACAGTTGCCGGACCCAACCCAATGGCGGGGGCTACCGCCGCTGGCGGCGCAGCTATGGTCGCCGGCGGGGGCACCGCGGTTGGAAGCGCGGGCGTCGGCGCTGGTGTGGGCTCTACGGCCGCGGCCACCACCGGAACCTGGGTCGGCGCCGGCGTGGGCACGCGCTCGGGAACTGCAGTGGGTACGAGCACGCCCTTGACTGCGGCCGCCTGCGCTTCGGCGCGCTGCTGTTGCACCCTGGCCAGTTCTTCCTCGCGCCGTCGCTCTTCCGCCTCCCGCGCTTCCAGCAAGCGCTTTGCCTCCTCGAGCTTCGCTTGTTCTTCGGCAGAAAGGCGCTGCGCTCCAGAGGCGGCGGCCTTTTGGAGTCGCTCCAGCTGGGCTCTAGCCTCGGCGGTTTTTTCCCTCTCGGCTTCCAACTCCCGCCGCAGCTCTGCCTCTTTCTCCGCCAGCTGGCGCGCCACCTCCGATTTCACCAATTCGAAAAACACCTCCTTTTGCGCCTTTTCGTCCACCGGCGGCGGCGCCGGCCGTCCAAAGAGCAGGAAGAGCACGACCGCCCCAAGGACCACCACCGCCACCGCAGCCACTGCGAGGGGGATGCGGCTGGGCTTGGCGACTTGCGCCACCGCCGCCGACACTTCCGCCGACCCCTTGGGGGGCTTGTAGTAGGGGGTGACGTCGAGGCCCTTTTCGCGCTGCAGCTCGCGGTCCTCTTCTTCGATCTCCTGCCGGTAGAGCCGATCCATGAACAGGGCAAGGTTGAAGGTGGTGGGAGAATAGGCGCCGCCGTACAGGAGCTTTTCCAGGTCGCGCTTGAAGTCCACGGCCGAGGAGAAGCGCTCCTCAGGGCGTGGCGCCAACGCCTTGCGCAAGATGGCCAAAACGTCATCGGGTACCGGCCCCTCATCAAGGGCTAGCTGGGGCGCCTTGAGGGCATCGCTGCGCTGGTTCGGGTCGGCGGGGAGCGCCTTCCCGCACAGCAGGTGATAGAGGATGGCGCCCAGCGAGTAGACGTCGGAGCGCCGGCTGGCGCTGGACGTGGCGAGCACCTCCGGTGCCAAATAGGGCGCGGCCAGGGCCTGCACCTCGATGCGGTCGAGGTTGGCGAGCAGGCCCCGCATCCATCCAAAACCCGAGACAACCGCTTCACCGTCGTTGCCGACCATCACCATACCGGGGATGAGGAACCCGTGGATCAGCGGCTCCCCGCCGCTCTCCACCGTGAGGCCCGCCGCCAGCGCCGCCGCGATTTTCTCGGTGATCAGCAAAGCGTTGTCGATGGCGATGGGAAACTGCTCGCTGGCCACCCGCCCCAGCAGCTGATCCAGCGGCTGCCCAGGAACAAAGTCCCACGCCATGAAGGGAACCCCGTCCTCCACCCCACAGCTCACTGAGCGGGCCAAGTTGGTGCCCTTCAGGTGCGCCGCCACCTGATTGGCCACCCCAACGTCCGACTCCAGCGCCGCACTGTCCAGCCCACGATGGTTAAACAGACGCAGCCAGACGATGCGCTTGAAGCCGGTGCGCTCCATCTCACCGGCGCGCCATAACTCACCCAGCGCGTCTTTGGCGCGGTTCTTGAGCAGCAAGTAGGAACCGAACGTGGCGAAGTTCTCGGCCATGGGCACCCCCTCCCGGAAGCTCGCTCTCAACTCAACGCTAGCATCGGCCAGGAGGAAGGTCAACGGCTCCGCTGGTGCGCGCTCTCATCCCGCGGGAAGAGCAGGCACGATGCAGTCGGTCACGTCTCCTTTCCGGGCGGCGGGGCACGGAGGTGGCGGCGGCGATCGAGAAACGACTCGAGAATCAGCCGTGCCGCCAGGGAATCCACCCGGCCTGCCCACTTTCGCCGAGGTACTCCCGCCTCCCGCAGCAGCGCCTCGGCGGCGGCGGTGGTGCCGCCTTCGTCCTCCCGCTCCACCGGCAAGCCCAGCCTTGCTAAACACGCTACCACCCTCGCGGCCCGCACCTCGCCGCGCCCTGCGCCGCTTTTGGTCACGGGTACACCCACCACGATCCCTTCGACACCGTAGTGGGCGACGATGGCAGTGACCTTCTCCAGCAAGTTGGCCAGGGGGAAGGAGGGCAGAGTGGAGGTCACCACCTCCGCCGAGTCGCACAGCGCCGCCCCCACCCGTCGCCTACCCAGATCGAGCGCCAGCCAGCGCATGGCGCTTGCCAGGATACCCCCACCACGCCCCCCGCAACGCGGCCGGGCGATGCAGCTACAATGCCGCACCGTGAGACGGCCACGGCGAGGGCGAGGGGGGCAGGCTATGCCACCCCAGCGGCCGGGACGAGAACCGGGAAGGTCGCCCCTGACTACCGTCAAAGGGACGATGGTGGCGGCCACTGTACTGCTCGCCGCTGCCCTGGCCCTCGGCGCGCCGCCGCCCCGGCGGGACGCCATCTCTCTGCAGGCGGCCAGTCAACAGTGGATCCAGGACACTCTGTGGTGCGGGGTCGGCAACGTCGAGATCCACTACCAGGACATCTCGCTGCGTTGCGACGAGGTGGAAGTGGACCAGACCACCATGACCGTCCGGGCCCGCGGCAACGTGGTGCTGGACCAAGGACCCACCCGACTCTCCTGCGACCGTCTCGAGTTCTCCCTGGCAACCAAGACGGGGACGCTGTACCAGGTTGAAGCTTTTTTCCCGCCTAGCTACTCCCTGCGCGCCGCGCGGGTGGAAAAGCTCGACGAAACCCGCTATCGCTTTGAGCGTGGCGTGTTCACCTCCTGCCCCACCGGGGAGGAGACCGAGCCGGCCTGGACCATCGAGGCGCGCGAGGGACGCGTCGAGCTGGAGGGGTACGGGCATTTTTCCGGAGCCTCACTAAAGGCTCGCGGCGTACCGGTGATCTACATCCCCCGCCTGGTGTGGCCAGTCAAACAGGATCGTGCGTTCGGCCTGCTGGTGCCGCGCATCGGCTCCAACAGCCGGCAGGGGGCCTACCTGGGCAACTCGCTCTTCTGGCCCATCTCCCGCTCCTTCGATACGACCTTTTCACTGGACCTCTACTCCAAGGGGTACGTGGAGGTGGGACAGGAGCTGCGCTGGGCGCCGGCCGAACACGCCCTCGGCGAACTCACCCTCCTGGGCGTCCGCAACCCGGCCTTCGATCCAACCACCGATCCCCATGGTCGGCAATGGGAGTGGAAGGCAGAGGGCAGACACCAGCAGCTGCTTCCCCACGGTTACGTCCTCCGGGCTGAACTCAACGAACTGTCCAATTTGGACTTCTTCCAGAGTTTTGAGCGCTCCTTCGAACGCAACGCGCAGCGCACGCTCTACTCCCACGCCACGCTGTCCCGCAGTTGGGGCCCCCAGACCATCAACCTTAAGATCGACCATCACCGCACTTTCTTTGGCAGCGGCGCCCGGCGTCAAGAAGTGGTGCTGGATCGCCTGCCAGAACTGGAGTACCGACTGCGCGCCAGCCGCATCGGCACGACGCCGCTGTACGCCAGCGCTGTGGCCACCGCCAACCATTTGGGTGTTAACCGCCTCGGCAGCTTGAAAGCCAACTATCAGCGACTGGACATTTTCCCAACGCTCGCCCTGCTCCTGCCTGGCTTCCCCTGGCTCAACGTCACCCCCACCGCTGGGGCACGGCTCACCCATTACACCGCCACCTACGCCGACGATCGCCGCACCCTGGTGGATCAACCGCTGACGCGCAACTACTTCACGGCCGGGCTTTCCTTGGTCGGGCCATCCGTCTCACGGGTGTGGATCGCCGCCACCGGCAACAAGGTCAAGCATCTCGTGGAGCCGCGCCTGGACTACGCCTACGTCTCTGACCCCGGCGACGCCTCCCGTATCCACATCTTCGACCAGAAGGACCAGGTGCAGGTCTCCAACCGGCTCACCTGGAACCTCTCCAACCGCCTCTTCGTGAAGGCGGGAGACACCGCCAGCCGCGAGCTGGCCACCTTCGAGGTGAGCCAAGACTACTCGTTCTCCCAGCCGCTCACCCCCGTCGGCCCCGGTAGTCCGGCCAGCCAGAGTGGCCCGTTGAACGTATGGCTGCGCGTCTCCCCCGCCCTCGCCTCCAGCTTGGATGCCCGCGCCACCATCGATCCTGTGACTCGTCACCTCCGCTCCACGTCGCTTTCAGGCATGATGTCCCGCGCCGGCGCCATGGCCGCCGTGACTTGGTACAGCAGCTACAACCCCTCCACCGGTGATGTGTCGTCCTCCCAGACCCGAGTCTCGGCCGGCTATGGCCCCCCAACCGGGGCGTGGCGGCTCGAATCCGGCCTTGTTTACGACATCCACCGCACCGAGCTTTTGGAGCACCGTTACCAGCTGCGCTGGAAGGGGACGTGCTGGTCCGCCCAGCTGGAGTTTCGCGACTATCGCATCGAACCTTACCAGCGCCGCGACCTCCGCCTCCTCATCGATCTCACTGGTCTCGGCACCATCCTCGACTCCCGCACCGCGTTGTAGCCTCCCCCACGGCAGGCGAGGCGAGCTCGCCCATCGGTCCCGGCAGGCCCGCCGCCTTCGCCTCTTGCGACCGGCGCCATGGTGGTGTAACCTCCCCATCCCCGCGGCCGGGGCGTAGCTCAGCCTGGTAGAGCACACGGTTCGGGACCGTGTGGTCGGAGGTTCAAATCCTCTCGCCCCGACCATTGGTCGCCGGGGGGCCGTGCGAGCCTTCGCCTCTGCTCTCGTCCGCGTCAGCTCCTCGCTCCATCGGCCAGGCGCCGCGCCCCTTGACACCGGCCCTCAGACAGGCACTGGGACGGTCATGCCAGTGAATCACGCCTGCGAACCGCGGCCACGGCCATCGCCAGCTGGCCCAGAAGCGTTCACGGTCAGCCAAATTGGTCACGGTTATCGAATAACCATCCCGCCTAGGCACGGGCGCTCCTGTGGCCAGCCTTTGGTGGCGGCACGGGGGCGCGCCGCAGGTGCAGCGCCGCCAGCCGGAAAGCCGGCGGGAGTTGGCACGCATTTCGCTTCGTTCCGCCAACGGGTGGTGGTTGCGGCCGGGCGAGCGTGCCCAGCAGCACTGGCGGCGCTGCCAGGGCGAGGTAACGAGTCAAAACGGCCGGCCGAGCCGGCACCGTGTGCCTGCACCAGGTAGGCGTGGTAAGGGGTCAGGGAGGAAAAATGCGACGACCGATGTGGATCATGACGGGGGCCGTTGTGCTCCCCACCCTCATATTTCCCGGTTTTGCTGCCGCCGCCGAGCCGGCACCGCCGAGCCCAGTTGCGGCGCTGCGCCGGGCGCTGGAGGCGGCGGGCGGGATGGATGCCCTGCGGCGACTGGTGGTGCTGAAGCTGGTGGTGGAGCGCGAGGAGATCACCACCAGCGGGGAGCACCACCAGCGGCGATTAACGTACTACCTCCAGCTGCCAGGCCCGGTGCCAGGCCGCCTGGAAGACGCCGCAGCGCAACTGGTAGCTGGCGACGATGGTAGCGGCGGCTGGGCGCAGCTGGCGGGCCGGCCGGACCAACGGCCGTCCACCACGGTGATGGTGAAACGCATCGTCAGCTCCGCCCTTTTCCCTCTGCTCATGCCCTTTTCGCTGACCTGGGAGGGGGTGACCATCGAGCAGGTGACGGCGAGAAAGCTCGATGGGCGCAACACTTGGTTGCTATCGGTGCGCCTGCCGCGGACCTTTTTCCATACCCCCCAAATCGCCACCGAATGGAAGGTCTACCTGGATGCGGAATCCTTCGAGGTCCTTCGTGCGGAAAGTCCGCACGTCGATTTGGGGCACGGTATCACCGCTGACGGGATGCGCTTCTCCTGGCCGAAAAGGATCGATTTCCATGGAGTTAGCCTCCCCGCAGTGATGACGGTAATCGGTCTCGATGAGGCCGATCAGGAAAAACCGCACTCGCAAATCAACCGCGTAACCGCCAGTCGGGTCACGCCAGCCGAGGCGGCGGCGTTGTTCACCAACCCGTCGCCTCCGCCCCAACCCCAACTGCCGGTGCGCCAGCGACCAACTGGCCCGGGCAAACCACAGGCCTGATCCCGGGGTAGAATCGGCCCTTGCCGGCCCGCCGGCGGAAGGGAGGTCTGCGTGCGAGGCAGAGGTCTCGGCAGCATGGTTACGGCCGTCGCGTGCTTGTGTGCTTCCAGCGGGGCGGCGCAGGAAAGTCCGGCCGATCTGGCCCGGGCCATCGCCGAGCTGCAGCGCCAGCAACAGGCTCTGGACCACCGGTTGGATCAGCTCGCCAAGGCCATCGACGACGTGGCGTGGTTGGCGCGCGTGGGCGACGTGGCGGTGGTGGATAAGTGGCGCATCCTCGGGCCTCCCGACGCCAACCCGGCCAACCCCAAGGCGCCGGGGGCTACCAGCCCGATCAAGTTTTACACCTACACCTTCGTGCCCCGGCAGCGCCCGTCGGGGCAGAAGATGCCCATGGTGGTGCTGCCCCATGGCGGCGTTCACGCGGATTTCAACACCTACTACGCCCACATCGTGCGGGAACTGGTGAGCCAGGGGTACCTGGTCCTGGCTCCCGAATACCGCGGTTCAACGGGATACGGGCGAAGCTTTTGGGAGCTCATCGACTACGGCGGGCGCGAGGTGGATGACGTCCACGCCGCTGCCCAGTGGGCGCTCGGCATCTTCGACGACGTGGATCCCAAGCGGGTGGGCCTGGTGGGGTGGAGCCACGGGGGGCTGATCGCGCTGCTGGCCAGCTTCGCTTACCCCAGCGACTACGCCTGCGTCTTCGCCGGGGTGCCGGTATCCAACCTGGTGATGCGCCTCGGCTATCAGGACGCCAGCTACGGTGAACTGTTTTCAGCCCCCTACCACGTGGGGGCGACCGTGCGCCAGGACATCGAGGAGTACAAGCGTCGCTCCCCCGTGTACCAGGTGGAGAAGCTCTCCGTCCCGCTACTCATCCACACCACCACCGACGACGAGGACGTCAACTTCATCGAGGTGCAACACCTTATTCAAGCCCTCACCGCCGCCGGCAAGAAGTTCGAATACAAAATCTGGCCCGCCGGCAGCGGTGGCCACTCCCACGACCGGCTGGACACCCCCCAAGCCCGCGCCGCCCGGCGGGAGATGTACGCCTTCCTCGCCCGCTACCTCAAACCTCCCCGACCCGTTCGCTTCGATCCTTGAGGCCGCGCCCCCTCGGCAGGCAAGAGTGACGGTGAGGGGCGTACACCGCGGACGTGACAGGCGTAGCGCACCAACAGCTGGAGGATATCCAGCCCATAACGAATGGAAGCCAAAACCCCGATCTGCGAAGCCTCGGGGAAGTAGCGTGTGGCGATGGGTATCTCCACCATGCGTAGACCCGCCACCACCCCCTGGGCGATGATCTCCGAATCAAACACGAAGGAATCCGAGTTGGCCTCCAGCCGCACCGACTCCAAAAACCGCCGCGAATAGGCACGAAACCCCGAGTGAAACTCGGTAAGTTCCAGCCCCAGCACGCGATTCTCGAGCCACGTAAGGGCTATGTTGGCGCAGTATTTCCACAGCGGCATGCCCCCTTCGCGGGCCCGCCCGCCCAGCATTCGGCTGCCGAACACTGCGTCGGCGCGCCCCGCGAGGATGGGTTCGATCAGCTGCGGAATGATACGAGGGTCGTACTGATGGTCCGGGTGGACCATGACGACGATCTCGGCGCCCCTGACCAGCGCTTCCCGGTAACAGGTCTTTTGGTTACCTCCGTACCCCCGGTTGGAGCTGTGGCGGAACACCACCAGCCCCAAGCGCTCGGCGACAGCCACGGTGTCGTCCTGGCTGGCATCATCCACGAGAATGATCTCGTCCACGCTGTCCCGCGGTATATCTGCCACGCAGGCGGCGAGGGTGCGGGCGGCGTTGTAGGCCGGCATCACGGCGGTGACCTTCGGACGGCGCGGCGCTCTCACGGCTCTGCCTCCACCACGAACTGGTACGCGAACAACCCTGGCCACAGGCGAGCCCAAAGTGCCGCCACCTCCAGGACGACGCGCAGCGGCCAACGGGCGGTGGCAGGGATGAGTAGCGGCAGCGGCGGCGGAACCGAAAACACCCGCCGCGGTCGCAGCCCCCCATCGCGCAGCAGGGCGAAGAGCGACCGCCGCGTAAAAAAACGCAGATGGGTGCGGTCGAGAATGCCTCGCGGCTGGTACTCGAAACGGCCGACCAGCAGGCCAAGGCGCACCGTCAGGAAAGCCACGTTGGGCACCGAGACGAGGATACGACCGCCGGGTGCCAGCAGCCCCACCAACCAGCGGAGGGTCGCTGCCGGATCCGCCAGGTGTTCGAGCACGTCCGCGGCCACCACCACATCGAAAGGCACCTCGGCCAACCTTGGGTGGCGGGCCACGTCCTCGCAATAGATGGCGGCGTAGTGCGCGGCGGCGGCCCGCGCCGCTTCGGCGTCGGCTTCGATGCCCACGACGGTGTGACCCATCGCTGCCAGAGCTGCGCCAAGGTATCCGTGGGCCGTGCCCACGTCCAGAATTTTCACCGGGGCAGGGGGCACCAGCGCCAGCAGGCGGCGGTGGGAGGAGTGAGGGAAATCCTTGAACGCATACCCGCCTTCGCGGCCCATGCCTGACACCTTACACGAGACGGAACGCCAGTGCCCTCTCCCCTGCGTGCTAGACTCAACGCCGTGCGCACTTTCGCGTGCGTCTTCATCGCCGTCGCTGTCGCTTCCTCCTGCCACCGCGGACCACGTCCCTTGGCCAGGGTGGGCAGTCGTTTGGTCACCGTGGCGCAGGTGGAAGACTACCTCCGCCGCGAGACTGGCCGGGAGCCCAACGCGCTGGCGCCGGCGCTGGCCGAGGCGCTGCTGGAGCGCTACCTCACCGAAGAGGTGCTGCTCGCCTCCGGCGAGGGTACCCCTCTCGGCAACCTTTCCGGCGAGGCGCGCAGCGCTGCCGTGCGGCAGAGACTCCAACAGCTGTGCCCACCTCCGCCGCCCCCCTCGGACGATGCCCTGGCGGCCCACGCCGCCCAGCAGTTCACCGGGCCGGCCAGCGGCGAACGGCTGTTGCTACGCCAGCTCATCCTTCCCGATGCTGCGGCCGCTCGCACGGCCCGCGAACGCGTGCTGAGCAACGAAGCCTTTGAGGATGTCTCGCGGGCCGTCTCGCGGGCTCCCAACGCCGCCACCGGCGGCATGCTGGGCTGGGTGGAGCGCGGGCAGCTCCCACCCGAGTTCGAGGCAGCAGTGGCCTCCCTCCCCGTGGGTGGGGTCAGTGCCCCCGTGGCTTCTGACGCCGGCTGGCACGTCTTTCAGGTGGTGGAGAGGCGCACCGGTGCCCCTGCCGACGAGGACCGCCAGCGGGCTCGCTTGACCCTGGCCGCCCGCCAGGCCGAGGCGGCGCAGCGCGCCTGCCTGGCGCGGTTGGCGGCTGCCTTGGAAATCCACGTGGACTGCCGTGACGCCACCTTCCCATGCCGCAACCCGTTCGCGGAGAAACCATGAAGAGTCTTCTTTTCGTCGCTATTCTCGCCGCCCTGGCCACCGTGCCCACCGCCGCCGAGGTGGTGGAGGGGATTGTGGTGCGCGTCAACGAGCGCATCCTCACCATCGCCGACATGCGTCGGCGCGCCCTCGAGAAGGCGGCCGAGCTGGGCAAACCCATACCGGCGGAGGAGTTCCCTGAGTTGGTGCAGGAGGCGGCCGACGAACTGTGCCTGCTGGAGCGCGCCCTGGAGCTCAAGATCGAAATCGCCCCCGAGGAAGTGGATCAGGCGGTGACCCAGCTGCGCCAGAGCAACCGCATAGCAAGCGAGGCGGCCTTCGATGCCATGTTGCGGGAGATGGGGCTCTCCCTCTCTGGCCTGCGCTCCCGCCTGCGCGACACCATCACCATCAACCGCGTGCTGCAGAAGGAGGTGGGGGAACTCCCCATCACCGAGCAGGAGCTTAAGAACCGCTGGGAGCGCGAGCGCGAAGCCTTCTTGTTGCCCGAGAAGGTGCACATCATTCACGCGGTGTTCGCCGCCGAGGACGAGCAGCAGCGCCAGCGCGAGTTGGCCCGCGCCCGCCGGCTGGCGGCGGCGGCCGCCAGTGGCAGCGACTTCGCCGCCCTCGTCGCCGCTGAGGTGGCGCAGGGAAACGCCTCCGGGGGTGACCTGGGCGAGCTGGCGGTTGTCGACCTGCGCAGCGAAGTGCGCCAGGCCGTGGAGGCGCTGCAGCCGGGGGAAATCAGCGAGCCCTTCGTGACTTCGGCGGGGGTTCACGTGCTCCAGCTGATCTCCCGCACGCCTCCCACCGTCAAACCTTTCACCCCCGAACTCCGGGAGGAGCTCTACCAGAAGGAACTCGCCGAGCGCTACCAGGCCCGCCTGCGGCAGGTGGTGGATCGCCTCAAGCGGCGCTACGTGGTGGAAACCCGGCCAGAGCTGTTTACCCCACCCCAGGGGTCTTAGGCAGGTCGGCCAGGAACCTGGCGACCCGTCGCTGAGTGTTACATTTCTTTCAAATCGCGACCGGCGACGACCCCTTGCCGGGCTGATGCACAAAGTTGCGCCTCGGGTCTCGCTGAAAAACTCGTGCCCACGGAGTGCGACGGCCAACCGTGGGCAGCACATGCCCCCTTCCCTGCCGCCCTAGGTTTTAACGCTCCCGGCTTCCTGCTCGGCGAAGTGGCGAAGGGCTGGCTGCAGGGGTTCTCCCTGGGAGGGCCACCGTGGAGTCGTACGCCTCCTCCTCCCGGCGCCTCCCCGGTGCATCCAAAGGGGCACGTCACCCTCCCCCTTGACTTCGGTGAAACATCGCTCCATGATGGCAGTGGACAATAGTGGAGCGAAGTGGACCAGGGTGGTCGAACGGCCACGGTCAAGGCTCCGTGAGGTGGAAAGGTGGAGCACTTCCGCGGGAGTTTCCAGGCCTCCATCGACGACAAGGGTCGCCTCAAGCTCCCTGCTCGCCTGAAGACCCAGCTGGAAAGTTGGTACGGCACCACCGTTTTCGTGACCTCCCTGCTGCCCCACGAGTTACGGGTCTACCCCATTGCCGTGTGGGAGGAGCTGGAGCGGCGCTGCCTCGCCCGCCCGTCGCTGGATCCCCTGGTGGCGCGCTTGCTGGAGCACGCCAACTACGGGCAAGAACAGGAGGTGGACAGCCAAGGTAGGGTGCTGGTTCCGGCCCTGCTGCGCGACGTCGTCAGCGTGACCTCCGAGGTGGTGGTCTCGGGACGGGGCAAGTTTCTCGGGGTGGTGGCGCGGGAGCGGGCCCAGGCGGAGCTGGCCACCCCGTTCACTCACGAGGAGCTAGCAGCTTTGGCAGCTTTGGAGTTGTGACCACCGTGCCATGGCCACTACCCCCCGGCACCGTCCCGTGCTTCGCGAGGCTGTGGTCGCCGCCTTCCAGGCGGCGGCGCCGCGCTGTATCGTGGACGCCACCGTGGGCCTGGGTGGCCACGCCCGCGCCCTGCTGGAGGCGCTGCCCGACCTCGTCCTCGTCGGCCTCGATGTGGACCCTTTCGCCCTGGAGGCAGCACGGGCCAACTTGGCGCCCTTTGCCTCCCGCGTGCACCTGGTGCAGGCCAGCTACCGGGACCTTCCCCAGGTGGTGGCGGCGGCCGCCGTGGAGCGGGTGGGCGGCGTGCTCTTCGACCTCGGCGTTTCTTCCCTGCAGTTGGACACCCCCGCACGGGGCTTTTCGTTTCGCTTCGATGCGCCCCTGGACATGCGCTTTTCGGGGTGCGGCATGACGGCGGCGGAGCTGCTGGCCACCGTGGATGAAGGTGAGTTGGTCCGAATCCTTTCGGAGTATGGCGAGGAGCCACGGGCCCGCCGCGTCGCCCGCGCCATCATCGCCACCCGGGAACGCCAGCCGCTGCGCACCACCGGCCAGCTGCGGCAGGTGGTGGCCCGCGCCCTGGCCCACCGCCGACCCGGGCGAACAGACCCCGCCACCAGGACCTTTCAAGCGCTGCGCATTGCCACCAACCGGGAGCTGGAGGGCATCCCGCCGGCGCTGGCGGACGCCGCCCGGCTCCTAGACCCTGGTGGCCGCCTGGCGGCAATCACTTTCCACTCCCTGGAGGATCGCCTGGTCAAGCGAACCCTCAAACGTCTCTCCGGCGCGTGCGTATGCCCCCCCGGCACGCGCCTGTGCACCTGCGACCCCCAGCCACTGCTGGAGGTGATCACCCGGCGACCCATCCGACCGAGCCCAGCCGAGGTGGCCGAAAATCCCCGCGCCCGGTCCGCCGCCTTGCGCGTGGCGCAGCGGAGGGGAGCATGAGAATCGCTGGTTACCGGCCGCGCAACAACTACCTGCAGCGCCAGCTCGACCGGCGCTGGCGCCAGTGGCTCACCTGGTGCGCCGCCGGCGCCGCCGCCATGGCAGTGGCCTTAGGTGCCTTTGTGGGTCCGCGACAGGCCATCGTGCGGCTGCGCTACGAAATCGCCCAGCTCAAGGCCGAGGTGGCCGCTCTCGAGCGCCAACGCCGTTCACTGCAGCTGGAGCTGGAAGCGGAAACGTCGCCCCACAGGCTGGCGGCCCACGCCAGGGAGCTGAACCTGGCTCAGGTACCTCCCCATCGCCTCCTCTTCCTCACCGCCACGGGAGAGCTGGTGGGCCCACCTGCCGGCCCTTCCGCCCCCCTGGTACCGGCCACCGGAGTCCACTGATGCTGCCACCCTTTCGCTGGGGCGTGTTGGTCGCGATTCTCGCCGGCTGGGCAGCCGTGGTGTGGTTACGCCTGGGTTACGTCCAGCTGGTGAGCCACCGGGAGTGGGCCGACGCGGCAGCGCGCCAGCGCGAAGCCACCCTCGAGGTGGAAGAGCCGCGTGGCGACATCCTTTCCGCCGATGGCCGCATTCTTGCCGGCTCCCTCGAGCGCGTCTCGGTGTACGCCAACCCCTCCCGCATCCCCCGCGAGCGGTGGCCAGAAGTGGCCGAAAAGCTCTCTCCGATCATTGCAGTGGGAGCGGACGAAATCCTCCGCCGCTTCGCTGAGCGGGGGAAGTTTTTCTACTTGGCTCGGAACCTCGACCCAGCGGTGGCGGAACCCATCGAACGGCTGCGCACCCGCGGGCTGGGGACTCTGCCTATGCAACGGCGCATCCACCCCCACGGTCCCCTGGCGGCGGCGGTGCTGGGGTTCGTGAACAGCGAAGGGGTGGGACAGGCCGGCCTCGAGAAGGCGTACGACCGCACCTTGGCAGGCACCGCTTCGGTGTACCGGCTGCTGCGGGACGGCAAAAGCATCCCCACCCCGCTGGACCTTCGCTTGGAGCACGCCGGCCGGCCCGGCCTGTCGCTGCGCTTGACCCTTGACACGCGGATTCAAGCGGCGGTGGAGGAAGAGCTGTCAGTGACCCTTACCAAGGTGGGTGCCCGCGGCGCCGCAGCGGTGGTCATGGAGCCCACCACCGGCGCCGTACTAGCCCTCGCCTCTTTACCGTCGTACCACCCCGATGCGCCCGCCGCCTCGCCAGCGGAGTACTGGCGCAACCGCGCCGTGGAAGACGCCCTAGAACCGGGGTCCGCTTTCAAGCCGATCATCGTCGCGGCCGCCCTCGCCGGCGGTACCTTGCGCCCCTTCGACCTGGTCGACTGCTCCGGCGGCGGCGTGCAGGTGGCCGGGGTGTTCATGCGCGACCACGCCAGCTACGGGTGGCTGCCCGTGCGGCAGGTGATCGCCCGCTCCTCCAACAGCGGCTCCGTTCGCATCGCCCAGCGTGTGCCGCCCGCGGTCCTGGATGGCACCATCCGCGCTTTCGGGTTCGGGGCGCCCACTGGCATCGAGCTACCCGGCGAGACGCGGGGCCTGTTGCACCCGCCTGAGCGGTGGTCGGCGCTGTCCCGCGCCGGTCTTGCCCTCGGCCAGGAGCTCACCGTTTCCCCCCTGCAGCTGGCCCGCGCCTATGCGGCTTTCGCCAACGGTGGATTCCTGGTCGAACCGAGACTGGTGCAGGCGACCACCGACGAGTCGGGCACGGTCGTGACCCCAGCGCGGGTCCCATCACCCCGACGGGTTCTGCCGGCGGAGCTGGCGCAACAGATCACCGACATGCTTGCCGCGGTGGTGGAGGAAGGCACCGGCACGCGCGCCAGCTTGCCTTGGTATCGCACCGCCGGCAAGACCGGCACCGCTCAAAAGGCCGTCGAGGGGGTGCTGCGCTCCGGCCGACACGTCGCATGGTTTGCCGGCTTCCTGCCCCTGCCCCGGCCGCGCGCCGTCATTGTCGTGTGCATCGACGAGCCCCGCGCCACCTACTGGGCCTCGGAGGTGGCCGCCCCGACCTTCGGCCGCATCGCCGCGCGCCTCGTCACCATCATGGGTTTGCCCCCCTCGGAGGCGGTGCCCCTGTGACCCTCGCCGAACTGGCCAGTGCCTGCGGGGCGACGTTGCGCGGTGATGGCGGCGTCACCGTCACCGGCATCACCCATCGTGCCCAGGAGGTTGCCCCCGGCCAGTGTTTCGCCGCCCTGCCCGGCCAGCACCACCACGGTCTGGAGTTCCTCTCCGAAGCGTTGGCGCGGGGAGCCGCGGCGGTGCTCTCCGACCGCGACCCGGGGCCCCAATGTCCGTGGTTGCGCACCGCCGCGCCCCGGCGGGCCACCGCCCTGGCGGCGTGGGCGCTGGCGGGGTACCCGCAACGGCACCTGCGCATGGTTGGGGTCACTGGCACCAACGGCAAGAGCACGGTGGTGGACCTCACCGCGCGCATCGCCGCGGCGGCGGGGGCGGTTGCCGCCAACTTCACCACCGTCACCTACACCCTGCCGCACCGTAGTTGCCCTGCCTCGCGCACCACCCCGGAAGCCACCGTGCTGGCGCCGCTCCTCGCCGAGGTGGTGGCAGCTGGCGGCACCTTTGCGGCCCTGGAGGTGTCCTCCCACGCGCTGGCGCAGGACCGCGTCGCCGGGCTGGAATTGGACGTGGGGGTGTGGACCAATCTCAGCCGCGATCACCTGGATTTCCACCACACCATGGAGGAGTACCTGGCCGCCAAGCGCAAGCTTGAGGAGCTCCTGCGCGTTTCTCCCGCCGGCCGCCGGGTGATCAACGGAGACGATCCCAGCTTCGCGCCCATGCTGTCCCGCGCCCGGCGAGGTGACCTGACCTTCGGCCTGGGGCGTGACAACCACGTCACTGCCTCCATACAAGACCAGTCCCTGGCTGGAAGCCGCATCCTCCTCCATACCCCCGCCGGTCAGATCGAGGTGACCCTGCCGCTGGTAGGGTCCCACAACGTGGTCAACGCACTGGCGGCGGCTGCGGCAGGGCTGGCCCTCGGATTCCCCCTGGACGCCATCGCCGCCGGCCTCAGTACCGCCTCGCCACTGCCCGGACGCCTGGAGCCGGTGGCCAGCGCGGGGCCCTGCCCCATCTTCGTGGACTACGCCCACACCCCTGACGCCCTGGCCAAGGTGCTGGGCGCCCTGCGCCAGGTCACCGATCGGCGCCTCATCGTCGTGTTTGGCGCCGGCGGCGACAAGGACCGCGGCAAGCGCGCCCCCATGGGAGAGGTGGTTGGGCAGCTCGCCGATGTACCCATCGTCACCTCCGACAACCCGCGCTCGGAGGATCCCCAAGCGATCATCGACCAGATCATGGCCGGGGTGCGGCGCTCGGGCAACCCCCGTGCGTTGCCCATTCCCGACCGCCGCGAGGCCATCGCCGCCGCCCTCGCCATGGCCGACGCCCGCTGTCTGGTGCTCATCGCCGGTAAAGGACACGAGACCACCCAGGTTTTCGCCGACCGCGAAATCCCCTTCGACGACCGTCAGGTGGCGCGGGAGTTGGCGCACCGGAGGCGCCCGTGATGCGCCGCACTGTCGCCGAGCTGGCGCGCCTGACCGCGGGCCGGCTGATTGGCCATGGCAGCACCCTGGTCACCGGCGTGGCCATCGACTCCCGCGAGGTGGCTCCCGGCAACCTTTTCGTTGCCCTCCCCGGCGCCCGCGTGGACGGGCATGACTTCGTCGCCGACGCCCAGGCGCGCGGCGCCGCCGCGGTGCTGGCGGCTCGGGAGGTGGACACGGCGCTGCCCGTGGTGCAGGTGGAGGACACCTTGAGCGCCTTGCACTGCCTCGCCGCCGCCGAGCGCTTCCCCCCGCGCTTCAAGGTGGTTGGGATCACCGGTTCGGTGGGCAAAACCACCACCAAGGAATTCTTGACCGCGCTGCTGGCCACCACCTACCCCACCGGCAGCTCCCGGGGCAACCGCAACTCCCTCACTGGCCTACCGGTGGAGATCTGCAACCAGCCCGACGACATTGCCTGGATGGTGGCGGAGATGGGCATGAACCACGCCGGCGAGCTGGCTCGCCTGGGCCTCATGGCTCGCCCCGACGCCATGCTGTACACCGTCATCGGCCCCGCCCACATCGAGTTCTTTGGCACCCTCGAAGGCATCGCCAAGGCCAAGGCCGAGGTCCTCCCCCACCTGCACCCCGAGGGGCTGCTGGTCCTCAACGCCGCCGACCCCTTCTCCTCCCTCTTCGCCTCCCGCTACTGCGGGCACACCATCTCCTACGGCGCGCCCGGCGAAAGCGCCATGTGGATCGCAGAGTTCCAAGGGCGGGGGCTGCGCGGAGCGCGATTTACCCTGCGCTCGCCCGCCGACAGCACGACGGTAGAGTGGCGGCTGGCCGGCCGCCACCAGGCCGACAACCTGCTGGCCGCGGCCACCTGCGCCGTAGCCCTGGGCGTTCCGCTGCAGCGCATCCCCGCCGTGGCGCAGGCCCTCACCGCCGCACCTCGCCGGGGGCAAGTCCACGACCTGGGGGGCGGCATCGCCCTCGTGGACGACTCCTACAACGCCTCCCCCACGGCAATGGAGGCGGCTTTGGCGCTGCTCGCCGAGACGCCGGGGCGGCGCCTGGCGGTGCTAGGGGAGATGCGGGAGCTGGGCGAAGCGGCTCTCGAGCTGCACCGGCGCGTGGGGCGCGCCGCCGCCACCGCGGCCGACGTGCTGGTGGCGGTGGGCGGGGAGCTGGCCGCAGCGATGGCGGCGGCGGCCGCCGGCATTGAAGTGCACCGGGTCGCCGACGCACAGGCGGCGGCGGCGCTGGTGCGCCACGCGCTGCGGCCGGGCGACGTGGTGCTGGTCAAAGGCTCGCGAGGGGTGCAGCTGGACCGGGCGGTGGACGCCCTTCTCGGGGAGGTGGGGTAGCCATGCTTTATTGGCTCCTGTACGAGCTGCACCACCTGTGGAGCCCGCTCAACGTGTTCCGCTACATCACCTTCCGCGCCGCCCTGGCGATTATCACGGGGCTTGCCATGGGCCTGTATCTGGGCCCGCGCCTCATCGAGGCGCTGCGCCGGCGGCAGGTCAGGCAGGCGATCCGCCAGGAGGGGCCCTCCTCCCACCAGCTCAAAGCGGGTACGCCCACCATGGGAGGTCTACTCATCCTCGCTTCCGTGGTGGTACCCATCCTGCTGTGGGGGGACCTCACCGAGCCGTGGGTGTGGGTGATCACCCTCACCACCCTGGCCTTCGGCGCCGTCGGCTTCCTCGACGATTACCTGAAGGTGCGGCGCGGCAAGAACCTGGGGCTGCGCGCCTGGGAAAAACTGTCCCTGCAGATGGTCGCGGCGTTGGCCGCGGGCTCTGCCATCCGCCTGGTGGCCGGCAACGCCCCCCACGCCGGCTCGCTGTCCGTCCCGTTTTTCAAAGATGTCACCTTGGACTTTGGGTGGGCGTACATCCCGGTGGTGGCCCTGGTTCTCGTGGCGTCCTCCAACGCCGTCAACCTGACCGACGGTCTGGACGGCCTGGCCATCGGCTCCATGCTCATCGCCACCGGCACCTACTCCATTTTTGCCTACCTGGCCGGGCACTCGCGCCTTGCCGCGTACCTGCAAATCCCGGCGGTGACCGGCGCCGGCGAGGTGACCGTGTTCCTCGCCGCTTTGGGTGGGGCGGCGCTGGCGTTTTTGTGGTTCAACTGCCACCCAGCCCAAGTGTTTATGGGCGACGTGGGTTCCTTGGCGCTGGGGGCGGCGATCGGCTGCGCCGCCGCCATCTGCAAGCAGGAGCTACTGTTGGTGGTAGTGGGAGGCCTCTTCGTGCTGGAGGCCGGCTCGGTGATCCTCCAGGTCGCCTCGTTCAAACTTCTGGGCAAGCGCATCTTTCGCATGGCCCCCCTGCACCACCACTTCGAACTGGCGGGCTGGGCGGAGACCCAGGTGGTGGTGCGCTTCTGGATCATCGCCGCGGTGTTCTCCCTCATGGGACTGGCGACGCTGAAGCTACGATGAACGACCCTTCCCCTCGCCGCGCCCTGGTGGTGGGCCTGGGAGCTTCCGGGATGGCAGCGGCGCACCTGCTGGCCGCCCAGGGGTGGCAGGTCCGCGCCAACGACCGCGCCCCCGCCGGGCAACTGGCCGTCGAGGCCGACGCCCTCCCGGCGGGCACCCAGCTCTGCCTGGGGGGGCACCCCCTATCCCTGCTGGAAGACGTGGGGCTGGTCGTGGTTTCGCCGGGCGTCCCGTGGGATTTGCCACTGCTTTGCGAAGCTCGGCGGCGGGGCGTGGAGGTGATTGCCGAGGTGGAACTGGCCTGGCGCGCTCTGACGCCGACCCCTTTACTGGGCGTCACCGGTTCCAACGGCAAGAGCACCGTCACCGCCATGCTTGGAGCCATCCTTGCGCACGCCGGCGTACACACCGGGGTGGGGGGCAATATCGGCTACGCCGCCAGCGCCTTGGCGCGACAGGGCGGGTGGCAGGCGATCGTGTTGGAGCTGTCGTCGTTTCAGCTGGAGGGGTGCACCACCCTGCGCCCCCAAGTGGGGGTGTTGCTCAACCTGTGCCCGGACCACCTGGACCGTCACCCCGACATGGCCGCCTACCTGGCCGCCAAGGCGCGATTGTTTGCCCACCAGGGCCCCAACGAGGTCGCCGTGCTCAACGCCGACGACGCAGTGGTGCGCCACCTGCCGGTCCCCGGCCAGCGAGCCCTCTTCTCCCTGGCCGACCCCAGGGCGGCGGCCCACGCCAGCGGCGCGTGGCTGGTGGTGGACGGGCGAAAGGTGATGCGGCGCGGCGACTTGCGCCTGCTGGGTGACCACAACCTGGCCAACGCCTTGGCTGCCGCGCTGGCCGCAGTGCGCTTTGGGATTGCTGGCAGCGTCGTGGCGGAGGCACTGGCCAACTTTTCCGGCCTGCCCCACCGCCACCAGCTGGTAGCCGAAATCCGCGGCGTGCGGTGGGTGGACGACTCCAAGGGCACCAACGTGGGCGCCACCGCCGCCGGCCTTGCCGGCTACCCCCCGGGGACCATTCATTTGATTCTCGGCGGTCTGGGGAAAGGACAGGACTTTACGCCGCTGCGCGAGGCGGTGGCCGGCCGTGTGGCACGGGTATATCTCATCGGCGCGGCCGCCGAAGAGATCGCCACCGCCTTGGCCGGAGTGGTGCCGTTGGAGCGCTGCAACACCCTGGAGGTGGCGGTGGCGCACGCCGCCGCCCTGGCCCGACCCGGTGACACCGTGCTCCTCTCCCCGGCCTGCGCCTCCTTCGACCAATTCCGCGACTACGCCCACCGCGGCGACGAATTCGCCCGCCTCGCCCGGGAGGTGGCGTGATGCCGCAGCGTCGTGTCCTCGACTACCGCCTCGCCGGCGCCACCATGCTCACCGCGGCCCTGGGCGTGCTGCTGGTGGCCAGCGCCTCCGGGCCCCTGGCGCGCGATTACTACCGCCTGCCGGAGTGGGACTTCGCCTGGCGGCAGGGGATCGCCGTCCTCCTCGGCCTGGCCGCCATGCTCGCCGTCACCTTCGCCCCCCTGGAGAAGCTCACCTCCCTCAAAGTCGCTGCCCCCCTCCTGGGGCTCACGTGGATCGCCCTGGCCGCCGCCTACTTCCAGCCCGAAGTGGCGAACACCCACCGCTGGCTGCGCCTGCCCATCGGCTCGGTGCAACCCTCGGCCTTCGCCAAGGTAGTGCTGCCGTTGGCCCTGGCCGCCTGGTTTGGCCACTGCCGCCAGGAACGCACCGATCCCCGCACCGCCTTCGGTGTCGGCGTCGTCGCCGTAGCGATCACCGTGGGGCTGGTGGTGTTCGAGCCGGACCTGGGATCGGCGGCGCTGCTGGCCGCCGGCGCCGTAGCCATCCTTTGGCTCGCCGAACTGCCGTGGAAACCGCTGGTGGCCACTGGGGTTCTGAGCGCGGTGGGGTTCGCCGCAGCGGTGGTGCTGGCGCCGTACCGCCTGGAGCGGGTACGAGCTTACTTTGGCACCGCCTCCTTCCAGGTCCAGCAGTCGCTTATCGCCCTGGGCAGCGGCGGCCCGTTCGGCCGCGGTCCGGGCAAGAGTCTGCAGAAGCTCTTCTTCCTGCCGCAACCCCACTCCGACTTCATCTTCGCCATCGCCGGCGAGGAGCTGGGGTTTGTGGGCGCCAGCGGCATCATGCTGCTGTTGGGGGTCATCGTCGTGGCAGGCCTGCGCGCCGCCCGGCGGGCCCCCACCCTGGCCGCTGCGCTGCTGGCCGCCGGCCTCACCACCACCCTCGCCGTGCAGGCCCTGCTCAACCTTTCCGTGTGCCTGAACTTGCTTCCCCCCAAGGGGTTGCCCCTGCCCCTCATCTCCGCTGGGGGATCCGACGTGCTCCTCACCATGGTGGCCGTCGGGGTGCTGCTGAACATCGGCAAGGAGGCGGTGTGATGCGCTTTTTGGTGGCGGGCGGCGGCACCGGTGGGCACCTCTTTCCGGGGCTAGCCGTGGCCCGGGAGCTCAAGGCGGCCGGGCACCAGGTGCTGTGGCTGGGGGCACAGCGCGGCCTAGAGGCGAAGCGGGTGCCGGCGGAGGGCCTTCCCCTCGCCCTGCTGGCAGTGAGCGGCGCGGTGGGGCGCTCCCGCGCTGCGCAGGCGGGGGCGCTGGCCCGGCTGCCGCTGGCCATTGCGCGAGCCACCAGGCTGATCCTGCGCGAGCGAATCGACGGCGTGCTGGCGGTGGGCGGGTACGCCGCCGTACCCGGCGCCATGGCCGCCGCGCTCCTCGGCGTCTGCCTGGTGTTGCAGGAGCAAAACGCCATCCCCGGGGTGACCACCCGGGTGCTGGCGCCGTGGGCCGACGCCGTGGCGTGCGGCTTCGCCGCCGCCCTCGCCTTTTTCCCCTCGCTGCCGGCGCGCCTCACTGGCAACCCGGTACGGCCCGAGTTCTTCGCGCTACCCCCGGCGCCCCCTGCCGGCGGTGTGCTGGTCCTGGGCGGCAGCCAGGGCTCGGCCGCGCTTAACCGCACCGTGCCCAAGGCGCTGGCCCTGCTGGCCCGCGACGGCCTGCAACCGCGCGTCGTGCACCAGGCCGGACCACGCTGGGCCGAGAAGGTGACGGCTGAGTATCGCCGCCTCGCCGTGGGCGCCCAGGTGGTGCCTTTCCTGGACCGCCCCGCCGACGCCCTGGCCGACGCCTCGCTGGTGGTGGCGCGGGCCGGTGCGCTGACGGTGAGCGAGCTGGCGGCGGCGCGCCGCGCGGCGGTGTTGATCCCCTTTGCCGCTGCTGCCCACGGCCACCAGGCGGCCAACGCCGCCGCTCTCGCCCAAGTCGGTGCCGCCGACGTGCTGGCCGAAGAGGAGGCGACCCCCGAAGCGCTGGCCAACCTCCTGCAGCATCGTCTTGCCGATCCGGCAGCGCTGGCCTCCCGCGGTGCTGCCGGCGCCGTTCTGGCCCGCCCGCAGGCCGCCGCCGAGGTGGCAGCCCTGCTCATCGCCTGTGCCGGGGGGGCGGCATGAGTTTCGGCCGCGTACGCCACGTGCACTTTGTGGGCATCGGCGGGGCCGGGATGTGCGGCCTCGCCGAGCTGCTGCACGGCGAGGGGCTGCAGGTATCCGGGTGCGACCTGGGCGCCAACGAGGCTACCGCCCGTCTGCAGCAGTTGGGGATCCCGGTGGCCATTGGCCACGACCCTGCTCACCTCAGTCAGACGCAGGTGCTGGTGGTTTCCTCGGCCATCGCCGCTGACAATCCCGAGGTCGCAGCGGCTAGGGAACGGGCCATCCCGGTGATCCGCCGCGCCGAGATGCTGGGCGAAATCTCCCGCCTGCGCCGCTGCATCGCCGTGGCTGGCACCCACGGTAAAACCACCACCACCTCCCTAACCGGGTTCATCCTCACCGAGGCGGGGTTGGATCCCACCGTGGCGGTGGGCGGCCGCGTACATTTCCTGGGCGCCCACGCCCGCCTCGGCCGCGGCCCCCACCTAGTCTGCGAGGCGGACGAGTTCGACCGCAGCTTTCTCGATCTCCACCCGGTGGTGGCGGTGATCACCTGCGTCGAGGCGGAGCACCTGGACACCTATGGCACCGTCGAGGCCTTGGAGGACGCGTTCGTCGCCTTTGCTAACCACGTCCCCTTCTACGGTGCGGTGATCGCCAACCTGGACGACCCTGGGGTCCGTCGCCTGCTCCCCCGCCTGCACCGCCGTGTGGTCACCTACGGGTTTTCCCCCCAGGCCAACGTGCACGGCCGGGCCGTCACCCTCACCCCGGAGGGCGGCTGTTGCCAAGTGGTGCTGGGCGGGCAGGAGGCTGGCACCCTGTCCATTCGCCTCCCTGGCCGACACATGATCGCCAACGCCCTGGCGGCGCTGGCCGCCGCCGTGGAGGTGGAGGTGAATCCGGCCACCGCCCTGGCGGCCTTGGCGGCCTTCACCGGCGTGGCGCGGCGCTTCGAACGCAAGGGACAGCGGCGCGGCGTACTGGTGGTGGACGACTACGCCCACCATCACACCGAGCTGGCCGCTACCCTCCAGGCGGCCCGCCAGGCGTTCCCCACCGCCCGCCTGGTGGCCGTCTTCCAGCCGCACCTGTACAGCCGCACCGCGGCCTTCGCCGCCCAGCTGGGGGAGGCACTGCTGGCCGCCGATGCCGCCGTGGTACTCCCCATTTACCCGGCGCGGGAAACCCCTGTACCCGGCGTTACCGCCGCTCTGGTGGTCGACGCCGCGCGCCGTTGCGGCCACCGGCACGTCCTGCTCGCCGATTCCTTCGACGACGCCCTGGCGCACCTGGACGGCTTGCTGCGGGAGGGGGACGTGCTCCTCACCATGGGCGCCGGCAACGTCGTCCACCTGGGCGAGCGCTGGCTGGCGGGAGGGCAGTGGTGAGCGCACCCATCCGCCGCCGATCCGCCTTGCGCCGCTGGGCTGCCTACGTAGCCCTCGCCGGGGCTGCCGCGGCGCTCACCGCCTCCATTGCCGCGGCGCTGCAGGTGCGGCGTGTGGTGGTGGAGGGGGCAGCTGGCGCCGTCCTCGACCAGGTGCAGGAGGTCCTCGCCGCCGCCGTCGGCTCGCCCACCCTTGGGGTACGGGCCGAGGAGTTGCGCGCCGCGGTGCTGCAGCAGGTGGCGTGGGTGGAAGACGCGGCGGTGTCTGTGTCGCTGGATGGGGTGGTGCACTGCACCGTCACCCTGCGCCAGCCGGCGGCGGTGCTCGCCGACGGCACCCGGCCCCTCCTCATCGACGGCACGGGCCGCATCCTAGGCGAACCCCTCCCCGGGGTCCCCCTCCCCACCCTCCAGCTCGTCGCCTTCGGCGCGTACCCGGAGGAGCGGGCCGCTCTACTGGCAGCGCTGCCCGCCATCGAGGCGGCATGGGGCGGCCCGGTGCGCTCCGTGGAGCGCCTGGGTCCCCGGGATGTGGCCATCTCCTTTGTCGGGACTTCTCTCCAGGTAGTGGCCGACCCCTCGCGCCCCGCCGACCTGGCCGCCGGCCGCGCGGTGCTGGCAGCGTGGGAGCGTCACTTCCCCGCCGCCGTGGGGCGACTGGACGTGCGCGTGCCGGGGCGCGTGGCCGTGCAAGCCGCCCTGGGGGAGGGTGGAGCATGACCGCCACCCCCGTGCTCGGCGCCCTGGACGTGGGGAACCGGCGCGTGCTCGCCCTCATCGCCGAACTGGACGAGCGCCGGGAGTTAGTGATCCGTGGCGTCGGCGTGTCACCGTCCGCGGGCCTGCGTCATGGACAGGTGGTACAGCTCAAACCGGTGGTGGCGGCCATCCGCGCCGCCGTGGAGGAGGCCGAGCTGATGGCCAAGGTGCCGGTGAGCCGGGTGTTGGCGTCGGTGGCCGGCACCTTCATTGTGGGCAAGACCACCCGTACCGCGGTGGTGCTGGGCTCGCGAGAGCGCGAGGTGAGGCGGCGCGATCTCGAAGATCTCGTGGAAGCGGCCCGCCGCCAGCCTTCGCCGCCCGGCCACAGCGTTCTCAACGTCCTCACCCACACCTATTCTTTGGACGATCAAGACGGTCTACTGGACCCCCAAGATATGGTCGGCCGGCACCTGTCCATGGACGCCTATGTGCTCATCTGCCAGGACGGTCCCCTGCGCACCTTGGAAAAGGCAATCAACACCGCTGGCATCGAGGTGGAGGAGTTCCTGTTCTCCCCCGTCGCGGCGGCGCTGGCCACCCTCACCGAAGACGAACGCCGCCTCGGCGCCGTGGTGTTGGACGTGGGTCACGGCTGCACCGGTTTTGCCGCCGTCGCCGGTAACCAGGTGCTGGCTGCGGGCAGTTTCTCCGTGGGCTCAGCGAAGATCAACGACGACCTCATTCACCGCTTCCAAACCACCTGGGAGGGGGCGGAAAAGGCCAAGTGCGAGGTCGCCTCGTGTCTCTATACCGAGGTCGATGAGGAGGAAACCCTGTCCCTACCCTCCATGCACGGGCGCGGAACCCAGGTGGTGTCGCGCCGCGAGCTGTGCAAGGTGGTGTACTTGCGCGCCCACGAGATGGTGGAGTACGTGGCCAACGAGATCTTGCAACAAGTACCTGACGGCACCAGTCTGCGCAGTGTCGTGCTGTGCGGCGGCGGTGCCCACCTGGATGGACTCATTGCCGTCGCCGAGAACGTCTTTGCGGCCCGCGCCCGCCTCGCCGAGCTGGACGGCGTCGCCGACGCCACACACCTGCTCGCCTCATCGGAACTCCCCCCTGCCTCACCGGCGGTGGCGGTGGGCCTGCTGGCCCACGCCCGCCGGGCGGCGCTCCCCGATGCACCCCCCCTGGTCCGCCCGCGACCCACGCGCGCGGGCTGGCTGCAACGTCTCGCTGCACGGTTCTCCCACAGCCAAGGAGGTGGCTCGTGATTACGTTTGATGACCCGGTTGCCGATGCACCTTCCCTCATCACCCTGGCCGAGGACAGCGCCCCCGCCACCATCAAAGTGGTTGGCGTCGGCGGTGGCGGCTGCAACGCCATCAACCGCATGATCGCCGCTGGGGTGAAGGGCGTGGAGTTCATCGCCATCAACACCGACGGGCAGTCCCTACGGGCCTCCAAGGCCGGCACGCGGCTGCAACTCATCACCCCCAACGGCCGCGGCAAGGCGCTGGGGGCCGGTTGCGACCCGGAGGTGGGGCACAGGGCGGCGCTGGACAAAACCGACGATATCTACGAGTGCCTGCAGGGGGCCGACATGGTGTTCATCGCCGCCGGCATGGGCGGCGGCACCGGCACCGGCGCCGCACCGGTGGTGGGCGCCCTAGCCCGTGAGGCCGGCGCACTCACCGTCGCCGTGGTGACCAGACCGTTTACCTTCGAAGGTTCGCGCAAAGCCCGCATCGCCGAAAAGGGGATCGAGGAACTGCGCAAAAGCGTGGACACCCTCATCACCGTCCCCAACTCGCGGCTGCTCCACATGGTGGGCCCCCAGGTAACGATCGAGGAGGCCTTCCACATGGCCGACGAGGTGCTGCGCCACGGCGTCCAGGGGATCTCCGACATCATCAACGAGATCGGCATCATCAACCCGGACTTTGCCGATGTGGAGACGGTGATGCGCGGCGGCGGCATGGCGTTGATGGGCATCGGCGTCGCCTCCGGCGAACATCGCGCCGTCGAGGCGGCGCAGCAGGCGTTCACCTCGCCGCTGCTCGAGGAGACGTCCCTGGAAGGGGCGCAGCGGGTGCTCCTCAACTTCGTCGGCGGACCCGACTCCACCCTCGCCGAGATTAACGACGCCGCCGAACTCATCGCCCAGCGCTGCGCACCCGACTGCCTGTTCATCTTCGGCTACGGGCAGCGGCCGGAGATGGAGGGACGCATCCAGGTCACCGTCGTCGCCACCGGCTTCGGCGAGACCGCCGTGGAGCGGCCCGCCGCCCGTCCCGCCGAGCGGCCGCACCCTACCCCCCGGGAAACGTCTCATGAACCCAAACGAAACCCCGCGGTGAGTCCCTACTTGCCCGGCGAGCTGCCGCCCGACTACGGCGTCAATGTGGGCAACCTGGCCGAGTTCGACATCCCCACGTACCTGCGCCGGCAGCTCGACTAGGAGGACGCACGGCCATGGCTTGACAGTAACTTCCGAGGTACCACCAGGGGCGGCGCGGCGCCCTTTGAGGCCACCTCCCGTCGCCCGCCGCCCCCTCCTCCTCGACCCGCCCGCCTTCCCGGCGGGCCTTTTTTTCTGGCTGCGTGGCAAAGCTCAGAGGTCTCGGCCGGTCGCCGCCCTCAGCCCCAAGGTCAGCGCCGCGGGGACCGGCACGGTCACCGGCGGGGTGACCGAGCACGGACACTGGAAATGGACGCCGGCGTGGCGCGGGGGCTGGCGGTGCACCCCGCGTGCCGGCATCCGGCAAACCGGACGAGAATTCAGTTTTTCGAACGAATCGGGAGAGAAACCCTTCGACAGCGCTTTACAGAACGGCACATGGATTGCAAAATAGCGCCCCGGAGGGAGCGAAGGTACGTCACAAGGAGGTGGCCAAGAACCCAGAACGCGAAACAAAGAACTGAAAGTCAAGAACATAAACGTTGAACGGAACGATCCCTAGAAGGAGGAAAAGGCATGAGGAGATTCGGAATTCTGTTCGTGGCTTTGGCGCTGGTGGCGCTGCCGGCCCTCGCTCAGATCCCCACAGGCACGGCCAGCGGGCGGGTAGTGGACAACACCAACCAGCCACTGCCAGGCGTCACAGTCACCGCCCGCTCCCCGTTCCTACAGGGCGAGCGCACCACCGTCACCTCGGCGAACGGGGACTTCCTGTTCCCGTTCCTGCCCCCCGGTGACTACACCATCACCTTTGAGCTGGCCGGCTTCCAGACGGTGGAGGCGTCGGTGCGCATCTCCGCCGGTCAGACGCAGCGGGTGGACGCGCAGTTGCCCCTCGCCACCCTGGCCGAGGAGATTGTGGTGACCGGCCGGTACGAGACTATCTCCGCCGCCACTCAAGTAGCCACTACCTTCGAGAAGGACCTCATCGAGAAGCTGCCAGTGGCGCGGACCATCGCCGCCGCGGCGCTCCTCTCCCCCGGCGTCACCAACACCGGCCCGGGCGGCAACATCACCATGCAGGGCGCCCTCTCCTACGAGAACCTGTGGCTAGTCAACGGCGTGGTGGTGAACGAGAACATCCGTGGCCAGGCGCTGCCGCTGTTCATCGAGGACGCCATCCAGGAAACCACGGTGAGCACCGCCGGGATCTCCGCCGAGTATGGTCGCTTCGCCGGTGGCGTCGTCACCGCCCTCACCAAGTCGGGCGGCAACGAGTTCTCCGGTTCCTTCCGCGACAGCCTGACCAACCAGAAGTGGGAGGAGAAGACCCCGCTCACCAACTATGTGCTGAAGGACAAGGTCAACCCCATCTACGAAGCCACCCTGGGCGGCCGCATCCTGCGTGACCGGCTGTGGTTCTTCCTGGCCGGCCGCGAACGCACCACCGAAAGCACCGGCCAGACTTCGCTCACCAACATCCCCTACCCCATCAAGGACGAGGAAACCCGTTACGAGGGCAAGCTGACCTTCGCCCTCACCCCCGAGCACCGCGTCGTGGCGTCGTACATCGAGCGCACCACCGATCAGATCAACAACTCCTTCGGCACCATCATGGACACGGCCAGCCTGTACGACCGCTCCATGCCCGAAAAGCTCATCGCCGCCAACTACTCCGGCGCCTTCTCACCTAACTTTTTCGGTGAGCTGCAGTACTCCAAGCGCGAGTTTTCCTTTGTCAATTCGGGTTCGCGCTTCCGCGACAAAATCTACGGTACCCTGCTGCTGGACTCGGCCACCGGCCGCCGCTTCTGGAGCCCCACCTTCTGCGGCGTATGCACCCCCGAGGAGCGCAACAACGAGAACATCCTCGCCAAGCTGACCTACTTCCTCTCCACCGCCAACCTGGGCTCCCACGACATCGTGGCTGGCTTCGACACCTTCAACGACATCCGCTCCGCCAACAACCACCAGTCCGGCTCCGACTTCCGCATTTACTTGACCAGCGTGATCATCGGCGACAAGGTGTACGCCCGTCTGGTGCCCAACAGCTCGTACCTGATGTGGAACCCCATTTTGAAGCCTACGGCGGGTTCGGACTTCCGCACCAACTCGTTCTTCCTCAACGACCGCTGGCGGCTCAACAACAACTTCTCCTTTAATATTGGGGTTCGCTACGACAAGAACGACGGCTCCGACCAGGAAGGCAAGAAGGTGGTCAAGGACTACAAGATCTCGCCGCGCCTGGGTATCTCCTGGGACCCCAAGGCCAACGGCGATCTGATCATCAACGCCTCCTACGCCACCTACGTGATGGCCATCGCCAACAGCCAGGCCGACGCCTCTTCGGCCGCGGGCAACCCGGCTATTTACACGTGGTGGTACACCGGGCCACCGATCAACGCCGCCTGCAGCGCGGCCAACCCCTCCGCCTGTCTGCCCACCGAGGAAGTGCTGCGGCAGTTCTGGGCGTGGTTTGACTCCATCGGTGGTACCAACAACACCAATTACCGCAGCAACCCGTCGATCCCTGGGGGCAGCGTGCGGATCTCTGATCGCCTCGCCTCCCCCGATGTGACCGAGATTGTGATCGGCGCAACCAAACGTCTGGGTACCCGGGGTCTCGTGCGGGCCGACTTCATCCGCCGGGAATATGGCGATTTCTACGCCGAGAAGATTGACACCACCACCGGCAACGTGCTGCTGCCGAACGGCATTAGCCGCGCCGATCTGGCGTACGTGGTCAACGACGACTCCATCCTCAAGCGCGAGTACACCGGCTTCCAGATCCAGGGCCAGTACCGGCTGGAGCGCTGGCAGCTGGGCGGCAACTACACCTGGTCCAAGGCCAGGGGCAACTGGGACGGCGAGACTGGCCCCAGCGGCCCGGTGCGCTCCGGCGCGCTGTCCTACCCCGAGTACCGCAACCTCGCCTGGTTCTTGAACGACGGTCCGCTGGCCATCGACCAGACGCACCGCGCCCGCGCCTGGGTCACCTGGGACGTGATCGCCAGCCGGCACCACAACGTCAACGTTTCGCTGCTGCACCAGTTCTGGTCCGGCTCACCCTACGGAGCGGTGGCCACCATCTCCTTGATTAACCGCAATGTCACCCCCAATACCCCCTATGTGACCAACACCTTCGGCTACATCAACCCGCCCACCACCACCACCTACTGGTTCCAGGGCCGAGACACCTATAAGACCGACGACATCCACCGTACCGATTTCTCGCTGAACTACTCCTTCAAGTTCGGCCGCTCCTACGAGATCTTCCTCCAACCCGAAGTGCTCAACGTGTTCAACCGAAAAGGGGTGACCAGCGTCGATACCACCATCATCACCCGCGCCACCGCCGGAGGAACGGCCTTGAAGACCTTCAATCCCTTCACCGAAACCCCCAAGGAAGGGGAGCACTGGCAGAAGGGGCCCAACTTCGGCAAGCCCACCACCCCCGGCTCCTACCAGGCCCCGCGCACCTTCCGGGTGTCGCTCGGGTTCCGGTTCTAACTCGCCTCAACCTGCAAACCAACGCCCCGGCCTCGGCCGGGGCGTACTTTTTTCTCCCTTGGGCTACCTCGAGGGCGCTCGAAACCGCCCTCCCTTTTCCCCCCAGGACGCCACGGCCAACCCTCGGCTCAAAGGTCGAGCCAGCCCGTGGCGGTGCGCAGCTCCACTCCTGGCCGCGAGGTACGCACCTGGATGCGGCGAAAGCTGCCGTCGTGACGCCGCTGGCTGGGGTAGTACCCGACGACGTACTGCTCTTTCAGCTCTCGTAGCAGGTTGGCAAGCCCCCCGCCAAGGGCCTCGGTGGAAGATGCCGGAATGACCCGACCGCCTGAGCTGGTCACCGCCTCTTCCAGCAGCCGCCGCTCCTCTTGGTGCTGCGCCGCCGTCCGCCAGGGGGAGCGGACGCTCACCCCGTCCCGCGCCCGCCCTGCCTCCAGGTTGAGCCAGTACACCTGCGCCCGGGAACGGCGCACCGCCGGCAGCACCTGGCCCATGCTCAGCACCGAGTGGGAGTCGACGCCGTCGGAGAGCAGCACCACCACGCGCCGACCCTGGCGGGTTTCCAATTGTGCCAGTGCCAACCGGAGGGCATCGTTTAGCGCCGTGCCACCGCCCGCGCCGGCACCCTCCAGGCCCGCCAGCAGCACCTCCGGGAAGGTCGAGAAGGGCGTCGCAGTGCGGACGGAATCGGCGAAAACGACCACCCTCGCCTCGTCCAAGGGGCGCATGCCGGCGGAGAAGGTCCGCACCCCGGCCCGCGCCGCGGCCAGCTTCTCTCCCCCCATGGACAGGCTGGCATCCACCAGCACCACCGCAGTGAAGGGCACCGCGCCGCAAGAGAAAGTCACGATCCCCTGACGCCGGCCGTCTTCCCACAGCTCCACCTCCGCCGGGGTGAGGTCCAGCACCGGTTCACCGCGGCTGGTGGCGGTGAAGTAGACCTGCTGCAGGGTCACCTCGACCTCTTCGTGTACGGCTATGCGTCCCGTGCGAACCGAAGCCTCTAGACGACCTCCGCCGGCGGTGCGCGCCACCACTTCGATAAGGTGCTCCATGTTGTCCTGCCCTAGATCCACCCACAAAGTCCACGGCGGCGACCCCAGTTCGCCGGCAGTACGCCCATTCACGTACACCTCCAGGCGCCGCACCGGCAGGTCGCCCACGTCCACCTGCACCGGCACAAGGCCATGCACCACGGCGCCGGGCTGGGGCGAGAGGATGCGCAGCTCCGCGCCCCCCTCCACCGCCAAGCACAGCGTCAGGGTCCACAGCATCGGGCGGGTCAACGTTCCTCCTGGCGCCGCTCCAACCCCGCCGCGAGTCGCGGCAGCGCCCCCTGAGCCGCCTCCCGCAGCTGCCGGCGGGCGCTGCCGTCCCCCCCCGCCCGGCGCGTGTAGCGCAGCCGCGGTGTTGCTTCCCCACGGCCGGGCGTGGCCGCGAGCTCATTGAACAGCGGGGTGGCCCCCGCGACGTCGCCGCTGCTCTCGAGGGCGTACGCCAGCAACAGGCGCAGGGAGGGCTCCTGGGGCAACCGGTTCACCGCCCCCTGCAACACCGCCACGGCCTCCCTCGCGCGGCCGGCGGCCAGCTCCATGCGAGCCAGCTCCTCCCACGCCACCACCTTAGTCCATTCCGGCTCGCCCACTTCGGCGCACCGCTGCAATGCGGCGCGGGCCCGGCGCTCCTCGCCCAGGCGCTGAAGGTTCACTCCCAACCGCAGCAACGCCTCGCCGCCCGCGTCGGGCCGTGGCTCCGGCCCGCCGAGGATGTCCACCACCTCTCGGTATTCCCCCAGCCATTCGGCCACCGCCGCGGCGCCGAGCCTCGCCTGCTGGAGCCTTGGCGCCAGGGCCAACGCCCTGCGAAAGTAACCCATCGCGGCTTGCCACGACGCGCGTTGAGCGTGGGCCTCGCCCAGGCTGGCTAGAGCCAGACCGGCGGGGATGCGCACCGACTCCAGGCAACGCCCCCGGTGGCACAGGCTGGCAAGGGACAGCACGTGGTCGGCCGCCGCGGAGGCGTGTAGGGGATCCCAAGCGTCGACGAAACTGTGGAAAGCCTCCAAGTGCAGCCACAGCAGGGGCGGGAGCTGCCACCCCCCCTCCTCGGCCAGCTCAGCGGCCACCGCCAGGATGGCGCGGGCAAAGTGCTCCCGCCGCGCCGCCGTACCGTCGCCCAGCGCCCGCCGTTGCAGCGCCACCGCGGCCCACATCGCCCGAGAAAAGTCATGGTCAGCAAGAAGTTGCAGCACACCCAGATATTCGGAGCGCACCTCGGCTGCTGGCAGGGGCACCCCCGCCGGCGCCGCCGCCGGGGTGCTGGTGTCCTCCGCCGGCAACGGGCCGAGCCACGTCGGCGGTCCATCCGCCCGGCCCACACTGACCGGCAGGCGGATGACCACATCGTCTTGGGCCGTGGAGATCATCACCTCCAACTGGGCAGGACCTTGGGCGGCGCTATCCGGGACCACCCACTCCAGGATTCGGGGTTGGCCCGGGGCGCCACCTGTCCGCGCCTGGTTCATCGGCGTCGCCTCTGCCTCCCCCTCTGGCACCACCAGCCGCCCCCGCACCCCAAAGCTGTCCTTCTCATCATCGGGGGGGTACAGCGCCAGGGCGACTGTGGCGCCCGGGCGCAGGAGCGGTCGCGCCGCGGGCGAGGAGGCGGGCCGCTCATCTCCCCCCACCTCCAGCCATAGGCTCGAGGAAGCCTCAACCTGGGCGATCCACCCCTGGCCGGCCAGCGGCGCCTGCGCCTCGCCCAGAAAAAAGGTGTCCTCCCCCACGTTGCGCACTAGTACCCGAAGGGTGTGGGAACCGCACGGCACCAAGAGGCGACGATGGACGCGCACGCCGTGGCGGCCAACACTCTCGCCCACGGCCTGCAGATCCAAGGGGAGCAGCACGCGGTCGAAGGCGGTCACCTGGCCCGCCGCCAGGGCGTAGATCGACAGCTCTACCTCGACGCGACTGTGGCGCTGCTCACCCACCAGCGACTGGCCATCCACTTCGACCCACGCGTTGAGCTGGCACCCCCCTTCATCGGCCGGGATCACGGGGCTGGCGGTCACCGCAGCGCGTAGTGGCCCCCCCTGCTGGCCGGACAGGAGCAAGGCGGCGGAGCGCACATCCACGCCGCGCAGCGCCTGGGGCACCACCTCGGCCTGCGCCGCCATCGCCCACACCAGCAACGCGAGGCCGGCGCTGCACTGCAGCACTACTGGGGGACCTCCAGGGTCGCAGCCCTTCCCACCGTTAGGGTGGCAGTCTCCACGGCCACCGTGCCGGCCAGCTCGTCGCGCACGGTCAGGGCTGCCCGCCACTGGCCAGCACCCAAAACCAGATCGAAGGTAAAGGCCACCTGCTGGCCCAACGCCGTCAGCAGCGCCTGGTTGGGCACACGGATGGGAAAAGGCTGCTCCATGACCTGAGAGGTACGGCCCCCAGGGCTTTGCAGGGCCAAGTAGAGGGACAGCCGCCCTTCGTGGACCGTCTCCACCGGCAGAAGCGTGATGTTGGCCATGGGCATGCGCATGACCAGGAGCACGTGGTGCCCTCCCCCCTCCCGTGGCCGCTCCGACTCCTTCACCAGCTCCACCCCCAGCCGGTTGTTGCGCCGCTGATAGAGCAGACCCGCCAAGGTCAGCTCCTTCATGCGTTCGCCTAGCGACTGCACGGTGAACGCTGGCCGGTGGCGCACCTTGACGCCCGCCCGACGGACAGCCACCTCCACCCGCCGCTCCCGCCCGTCGGCGAAGGGTGCCGCATCGAAACCCAAGGAGTAGTACGCCTCCAAGCGCTCGCCCAGGCGCTGGATGCTGCCGAAGCGCTCCCCCAGGCCCAACGTTTCACCCCCGGTTTTGCTGGAAATCTCCTGCATGGAGATCTGCTGGTCCACCCGCCCAACCACCAGAGGGAGAGGCCCTGAAGAGGTGGTCCCGCGCTCGGAGCTAATCATGGTGAGGTTCCCTCGGTCGCCGGCGTCTAGGGTGAAAATACTCACTAGACTGGCGTTGGCTCGGCTCACCAGGGACTTAATCTCCTCCCTCAGGCCGTAGCGATTGGCCTCCAGGCCGGTGGACATGCCCTCCTGACGGGCCAGGGTGGGGTAGCGCTCCTCCCACATGCGGAAGAGCCCGTCGGCCGGGTACGCGTGGATCCCCTCCCCCACGTACACCAACACCTTGGCCCCTTGGATCCCGGCCAGGGAGCCCACAAACTGTTCCATGGCCTGTAGACGCTCACGGGTTTGTTCCCGCAGCCCCTGGGCGTAACCGCGGATACGGGGGAGCAACGTGCGCGCGTCTTCCAGATCCACCTCGGAACGCACCACGGCGGACCCGGCTGGCATGATGACGGTCCGTTCCATGGTGCGGATGATCACGTCCCGTTCCGCCTCCAACTGCCGCACCGAGCCCCCCGGCTCCTCGAGGGTGGTGAGCAGGTGGGGAAGGGCGCGGGGATCGTCCTGAAAGCGATGTCGCACCTGCACGCGGGGGCCGTGGGTCACCAGCATGAGGCGGTTGCCCCGCGCCGCCTGGTCGCGCAGGAACACCGCCAGCTCCTCCAGCAGCGGGCGCCGGGCAAAGGGACGAATACTCTCGTCGTCCAGGTAGATCACCACGTGGGACGGGGGCACCGCGACTGCTTCCGCGGATTCCGCCTCCACCGCCACTGCGGCGCCGCCCGCCGGGGCCGTCACCCCGCCCGCCACCTCGCCCGCCGCCCGGCGCCGGGCCGCCATATCGAGAAAGTTCGAAATCTCTACCGGCCTGCCGTCGACGCGAAGCTCGAAGTCGGCGCGGGTCAGACCCTCAACCGGCGCCCCCTGGCGGTCGGTGACCCACACCTCCAAGTTCACCACCACCACGTCCATCACGTCCGCCAGCCGCGGACCAGGCTGCCCGGGGGGCTGGGCAGCCACACTCAGCGGCGTCACGGCGGCCACGAGCACCGCCCAATTCCTCATCGCTAACCCTCGTCTCGTTGTTCTCATGCGCTCCCCTTGCCTCGGCAGCCGGACTCTCTGTTTCTTAAAGCACCACTGGGGGGTAGGCTATTTCTTGAAGAGGGCGTCGAAGGCGGCGCGGGGGTCGCGGCCGCCAGCCGGCGTCTCGGCCGCGAACTCCTGCACGGTGCGGGGGGTAAACTCGGGGCAGGCGTTGTTGCGCACCTTGTTCACGATGCGCTCGGCCACTGGCTTGCGACACTCCTTCGGGGCGCCGGTGTCGAAGTGCAAGCAGTTGGCGCAGCAGCGCAGATCTGCGCCGCAGGTGCGGCAACTTGCCCCCACCGCCAGTGCGCCGACAAGCGGCACCTTCGCGCCGCAGGCGCGACAGCGGAACACCGTCGCGGTCGGCGCGCCCAAACCACGGCCGCGCGGCCCCTGTGGGCGCTCCGGCGGGCGCTCACGGGGGCGCTCCCGCCGGCTCTCCCGGCCCTCGAAGGAACCGCCGTCCTGGTACCCCCTGTGACGGTACTTGCGCTCGGACATGCTCTCTCCTGGGGACTCCCCCTTGGGCGCCGCGGCGCCCACCTGTCCACCCCCAGCGCCGCGATGCCGACGTCCCCACCCCGCCGGGTTGGCACGCCGGGCGGCGGCGCCCCGGGGTATCGCCGTCTTACCCCTTGACCTCGTCCAGGAGCTTTAAAAACTCCTGGAACGGCAGGGCCTGCCAACTCTCCGCGGTCACCGCGCCGCGCGCCCGCGAGATCAGGGACACCTTGTGCGCCGTCTCCACGTCGGGCGCCTCGTAAATGTCCATGAAGTCGTAGGGCCCGAGGATGGCGTAGTGGGCCACAAACTTCACCTGCGGGCAAGCTTTCTTCACCTGCTTCAACCACTCCTTGCCCATGGCCGCCCGCCCCGCCGCGTCGTGGGCCGCCTCGGGTGCCAACCGGGTCATCAGCACGAACGTGGGCATGGCTCACCTCCCTACGTCTGCTTCGCCCAGTGTAACCCACGGAGCACACCGGTAGCACGGATCCACAGCGAGACGCGGCCGCACCCAGCTGAACACTGGCGTTTGGCTTACCAGCTGGGCGAGCAGGGAAAAGCTCGCCCCCCTCCCCGCACCCCCCAACCCCACCCGCTGCCGCCACAGCGCCATAACAGCATCACGGGGGTGCACCGGGATCACGCGCCGCTGAGCGTCCTCCCCCACGCGGGGTAGTACTACGGCCGCCAGCTCCACCTCCCGCGCCGTCGGCGGCGCTAGCACCGTTGTCCAACCGCCGCGAGGAAATCCCACCAACCGGGGGCGGCCGGCGGGGCGTGGCTGCACCCACACCAAATCGTCGGCCAACACCGGCCACCCCATGGCCGCGGCCGCCTGATAGATGGTCGTCTTGCCCACCCCGCTCGGCCCCGGCAACAGCAGCCCCCCGCCCCGCCAACCCACACCGGCTGCGTGCAGCAACAGCCACCCGCGGGCCAAGGCCAGCTCCCCGAGCACCGCCGGCACTACCCGCCACACCAGCTCGGCCTCCTGCCGCGGCGAGAGGGAGCCCACCCGCACCTCGGCGCTCTCCGGCCCCACCACCACCGAGACGGCTCCAGCCAGGCCTGACACTGCACCCCGTGGCGCCCACACCCAGCCGCCGGGGTCGACGGGGGGAAATTCGCCGCGCCATGGCCGATAGCGCAGGACCACCGGCGGGGAACGATCGCACCCCTCGCGCGGTGCCCAGCTCAGCACCGGTGCCAGGAACACTTGTAACACCTCAGGCCAACCCTGGAAGTGGAACGTCGGGCCGGCTGCGGCGAGCGGCCAGGTCAGCGCCGGATCTACCCTCACCGGCCATCCTCCAAATCGGCCGCTCCTGGAAAGTGTCCATGACGTGAACACAAATCCGGACTCGATCTTGACACCCGCCCCATCGCTCGGTATTTTGACACATGGGCGCTTCGCCCGGAGGGAGGCCCGGCCATGGCACGCAATGCGCTCTGTGGTATTGCACTTCTCTCCCTGGCGGGGGTAACCGCAGCGGCTCCCCCTCTGCAGCTGGTGCCGTTGCCCCCGGAAGCCTTGATTCTCGCGCCCGAACCCCCGGACCCGGGAAACCGCCGTACCCTCCTGGAGGAGCTGGCGCAGCGGGCCGGCGAAGGGCCCGCGTGGCGGGAGTGGGCGGCCCAGCACGGCCTGCTGGTGGAAGGGGACGCGGTGTTACTAGAGCTGCGCTTCGCCGCCCCCCTCACGGGAGCCCTGGAAGTACCCCTGGAAAAGCTGGGGGTGCGCCTGCACGGCCAATCGGTCCCCACCCTCATGGAAGCCTGGGTGCCGGCCGCTGCGGTTACCAAGGTCCAGGAGATCCCGGGGCTGCTGGCCGTGCACCCCGCCCGCCTGGCCCGCCCGCTGGGACCGGCGTGGCCCCTGGCCGGCAACGTGCAATCGGAAGGGGTGACCCAGTCTGGGCTCGACCCCTACCACGCCCTGGGGGCCGACGGCACGGGCACCATCGTGGCGGTCATCGACGCCGGTTTTCAAAACTGGCAGGCCTTGCAGACCAGCGGCGACTGGCCACCCCCCAGCCGTCTGCGGCGCTTCCAGGTGTCCGGCAGCACCGTGACCAACTGCGACGTGGGGAGCTGCCCCACCTTCGAGGCCTCCCGGCACGGCGCGGCCACCGTGGAGATTGCCTACGATAGCGCTCCCGGGGCCACGTTTTTAGTCTACAAAACCCAGACCGTCGGCGAGTGGTACCAAGCGCTGCTGCACGCCTCTGACGCCGCTCTCAACGGCGTGGGGGTGGCGGACGTGATCTCAGCGTCCCTGGGCGCCCCCCTGGACGGCATCGGTGACGGCAGCTCCTGTCCTCCCATTTGGCCCGCCCCGTGCGGGACGATCGCCGAAGCCGCCACCACCGCCCGCTCCCGGGGCTCGTTGGTCATCAACGCTGCCGGCAACGCCCGCATTGAGC